>Ga0310697_10000411_pt1 | contig 59457 bp, 40 predicted proteins | sample 172DNAGHGlowgp2_FD_203883 | JGI IMG/M metagenome (GOLD analysis project Ga0310697, IMG submission 203883) | Sheep rumen microbial communities from Palmerston North, Manawatu-Wanganui, New Zealand - 1728 DNA GHGlow gp2 (v2) (version 2) | ecosystem: Host-associated > Mammals > Digestive system >...
ACACCATCAGGTTCCACGAAGAGGGTACTGCCATAGGTCTATTCAGTACCATCAAGGAGGGTGCGTTGCTGGAAGGACTGCGCGTCGCTGGCGTTGTAAGGACCAGTGAGAACTGCGCCGGCATTGCATATAGCAACTGTGGCACCATTCGTGACTGTCATTTCTATGGCGAGATTACGAGAATAGCGGAGAAGAAATCCAAGAAAAACCGTGTTGCAGCGCTGATTTATAAGAACGAAGGCAACGTTAGCCTTATTGAGCACTGTTCTGCCACTGGCGTTCTTACCATTGTAAACCAATCCAATCAGCAGGTGCAGGTTGTCGACAAGAATACACTATACATTACCAGCGACGCCTCGAGGGTTAACGACTGTGTCTGGATTGGCACTAATGAGACGTCAGAAAAGTACCGCAAGTATGCACAGGATGCACAGGCCGTGCTCAATCAATATCCGGTCTATGCACAGGGCATCCTCGACAGGGTCGATGCCAGCATCACCACAGGTAACAAAAGCCAGACGGTGACCAATGGCCAGACGCTGGCTGAACTCACCATCACTGACGGCGAGCCGTTTGCCTGCACCAGCGATGTCCAGGTCAATCGGGTTATCTATAAGCGTAAAGCCTCGAAGAGTATCGAGCAGTGGGTACTGCCGTTTGCATTCACTCAGATAGCCGGCAACGGCACGTTTACCTACTATGAGACGGTAGTAAAGAACGACATGCCCGACATCGGACCTGCCCATACGCTGACCCTCAGCGACAGTCCGCAGTCTGTCACCTATACCTTCAACCAGCCCTGGTTGGTCAGCAATGGTGACGACGGTAATGAAATGACCTACGTGCTAAGCAACAAAGACGGCAGTCCCATCACCATCAAAGCGACCGCCGACCATCGCGTCGCACGCTATAAGTCCATCATGGATATAGGCAATTTCTTCGCCGCCTACGACACTATTCCTGCCAAGACCGTCAACAACGAGCTGCTGTACATATGGGATAACCATCTGCCAGGCTTTGCCCTTTCCGACGGCTCCACCTCTATCTTGCCTAACCGCTTCTATCTGCAGTTCTTTAGCACGGCTACCAAGAAAATCGTCAAGTATTCGCAAACCCAGTGGGCCAAGATGGAAAATGCTAAACCCAGTTCGAAGGCCAGTGCTCCGCGACGCATCGCTGAGGCTGTGGCCGACGGCTGGCAGCCCATATTCCTCGACCCGCGTCAGCCACAGAGCATCACGGCTCGTATGCTCGACTACTACGACGTGGCTTATCTGGCCGACATCCGTGGCGAGGTGCTCGACGAAGAGGATGAAGAACCCTTGTCTGTCGTATCGCTTGTCTATATGATGGCCGACGATCGTATGGATCTGCCGGCAGCACTCCCCTTGTTGGTACGTGCCAAGCGTTCCGATGCCGAGCCGCTGGTCGATGCAAAGACCGGCGCAGAGCTTGAGGAGTTGCTCATGAAGATGATGGAGGAGGAAGATGAAACCGACGAGGACTATGATGAGGACTATGATGACGAGGATGCCCTCGACATACCACACTACTGGTGTGCTTCGTTCGACAACCGTCTCGATATCTGGCAGCTGCCAGCTCCTGAGCGCTATGCCGACTTGTATGAATATGGCTGCATGATGTTCAACGACAACTCCTACGACCAGTCGTTCGTCTATGCTACTGCCGACGACAGCCGTACGACGTCCCCCATGAGCTATTGCATCACGTTGCTCAATGCCAAGACCTACGAACTCCTTCCCCTCTTGGGCGATCGCGTCTGCGTAGAGTTCCTTGAGACAGCATCGGAGACGACGGGAATCGATAGCCCAATGGTCAACAATTCAACATTCAACAATCCACATTCAACATTCAATCTTAACGGACAACGTGTAGATTCTAAATATAAAGGTATTGTCGTTCAAAAAGGATGTAAAATATATAAGCGATGAAAAAGATATTATATACACTGGCGATGCTCCTCAACCTCGGCAGTACGTTATGCATAGAAAAGGCAGCAGCTCAAACCTTTTTCTCCATCCATAATGATACCGAGTGGTATGCGTTCCAACAAGCAGTGGCGAATTCCAAGGGTCAATATAGGGTCGATGCCCGTTTGGAGGCCGACTTCTCCACTACCGGTGGTATAGGAATAGGCGAAGATACTCCTTATTATGGTACTTTCGACGGTAAGGCCGTGCCAAAGATGGATAAGAAATCGGTTATTAACGATTGGACCTATTTGTCGAATGGAAGTTCTACAGGCTATACGCTTTCTTCGGGACATTATTATGTCACTGAGAACATCACTTTCTCCAACGGCGATACCGGCAGCGGATTGACCATAGCGGATGGTGCTACCGTGCATATCTATGTCCCTGCAGGTGTTACGCTTACAGCCAATGGCGGTAATGCCTCTGGCGTGACCGGTGCCGGTGCAGGCATTGAACTGCCCCAAAACAGTACGCTCTACCTGATGGGTAAAGGCAAGGTGGAAGCTTACGGTGGCAACGCTGCTAATGGCAGCAACGGAAGCAACGGAAGCAATGCATGTCAATCTGAGTCCGGTAATTATATACACGGCGGCAACGGCGGCGACGGCGGCAACGGCGGCGGTGGTGCCGGTGCTGGTATCGGCACACGCGGTGGAGATGGTGGCAATGGAGGCTCTGGTCCTGGACACAGATCTGCGGCCTGGACAGACGTACAGGGTGTTGATGGTAATCCCGGTGGCGCCGGTAGCGGGGCTTCTGCCATGGGCAAGCTCTATGTTGATGAGACATTCGGCCTTAATGTAGAAGCCCATGGTGGCAGCAAAGGCTATGGTGGCTCGGGTGGCTCGGGAGGTTCCTCTGCTGCCGCACACCCAGGCGCAAATTTGTATCTTGCTGGTGGCGGTGGCGGTGGCGGTGCCGGCGGAGGCGGTGGTGAAGCCTACAGCGTCGGTACCGGTGGCTGCGGTGGTGGCGGCGGTGGCAGTGGTGCCGCTGGTAACACTACTTTTACTCATTTCTCAGGTACTGCTAATAAATACCATGATGCTGGTGCTAAGGGCGGCAGTGGAGGTAAAAATGGTGATGGCACATCGGCTGATGGCGGTGCTTCTGTTCAACTGACTCACCCTCACGATGCTGCTGATAGAGCATCTAACCTTAGAGACTCGCGCAGTGGTTATGACGGCTGGGACGGCGGCTGGGATGATGATAACCAATGGCATGACGGTGGCTCTGGCGGTGGTAGAGGTACGCCCAGTGATGGTATGACTGTTAATAATCTTCACAACTACATCCTGAACTTGAAAGTGCTGAACCAAGCCGGTGGTTCGGTTCAGGATACTAAGACCATTACTTATCGCTCCAATAAGAGTACTGGCAATGTCACCGTCACCATTCCGACGACCTATCAGCTGGGACTCATCAAAGCCGATAAGTATGTAACCAAATGGTACACCAGCAATGCCTGCTCAGGCAACGACTGGAAGGCAGCCTATGATGAAAAGGATATACCTTGTACCACCACCGATTTATATGGTGTATGGCAGAACTATAGTGACCTTTTCAAGGATGGCGCTGGAACAAAGAGCAATCCCTTCATCATTGAAGATGACGATTTGTTAGACTTTGCCAACTATGTCAATGATGGCGGCAACACGCGCGGTATCTATTTCAAGCAGAAGGGAGAAATCGACGTTTCGGTTATTACCAACAACACCGGAAACAACTGGACTCCCATTGGCCATAAACGAGTATTCGAGGGTGACTATGATGGTGACGGCAACCGCATCATCAAAGCCACTAATACCAGCTGCAATTATGATGCCATTGGTATCTTCGGCAAGGTGTCGGGGTCTATCCATAACTTAGGTGTCGAGGAGTGTAATCTCCAGACGAACATATCCAATTCACGCGGTGCGGCCATAGCAGGTAAGCTCTTAAGATGTGACATGGAGCAAGCCACGACGGCACAGATGCGCGACTGCTATGCTGCTAGCAACACCATCACGGCCACCTACGCCGGTGGTCTGGTGGGCGAAATGACCAATGCATCCAGCATAAGCTATGCTTTGGAGTCCAGAAGCACCCTCACCGGCAACATGGCCGGTATTGCCAGTCTGATTGGCAATGACTGCCAGGTGGACAAGTGCTTCACCAGTAGTCCGTTGTGTAACAACAGTTACAATCTGCAGACGAACAGTGAGGCTAACGTCTCTTATGAACGCCTGAGGGGCGGTGAGATTACATGGCTGTTGAACAATCAGTCGCCATACGGCGTCGTATGGTTCCAGACCTTGGGTACTGATGAATACCCTGTACTCAACAATCAACATCAACGTGTGTTTAAAGATGGCCAGAACTATTCCAACACCGGCAACGGTCCCCTCTTTACCAATCTGTCGGGACTGGGCACTGCCGACAAACCGTTCCTCATCAACAATGTTTCTGATTTTGAGGTGGTGGCCAGTTTCTGTAATAGCGGCAACAATAGTTCCGGTTTCTACTTCCTCCAGACTGCCGACTTCGACCTGAATGGTGGAGGGTTGACACCTATTGGTACTCCACAAGCTTTTGCTGGTACCTACGACGGTGGCGGACATACCATCCGCAATGGTCACATAGAAACAGATGGCGTGGTAGGCATCTTCGCTGTCGTTTCTGGTACGGTGACTCGTCTCTGTGTGGAGAATACAACGGTCAAATACAGAAATGACGGTATGCGAGCTGGCGGTATCGCCGCACGTATCACTGGCAACGGTGTCATCTCCAATTGCCTCGTCAAGGGTTGTACGATAGCGAACAATGGTCTTAGCGGTGTTGTGGGAGGTATTGCTTCCGATATGTTCGATCAGGCTGTCATCAAAAACTGCCTTGTGGTAAATACCTCGCTGACAGCTACCAGAACCGGATCCATCTGTAGCGACACGAAGGCTGGCACCCGTATCGAACGCTGCTACTCTGACAGCTCTCCGAGGGTAAGTGAAGCTTATGGCTTGTTTGATAAATGTGAGACCGTGGGTAGTGATGCGTTGGAAAGCGGCGATATCTGCTGGAGTCTGAATAATGAAGTCGAGTCCCTGTCTCCCGTATGGTTCCAGAATATTACCATTGAAGGGCACAATGACGCTACGCCAGTGTTGTCGCCCGACCATGCTATCGTGTTCTACAGCAACGGCTGTACGAACGACTATCGTGGCATCAGCAGCTTAGCCACCAGTAGCCAAGTACCTGCTGGTTCTCAGCAGAATCCTTACCGGGTAGGTAGCGCTGCAGACCTGAAGAAAATCTGCGACACCTTCGAAGCGATGAGATATAGCAATTTCTATATCCTCCAGACAGCCGACATCGATATGAAGGAGGCGGAGCCCATTGTCCCCATCGGTATAGGCACCAGCGGCTTCACGGGTCACTATGACGGCGGTGGTTATGTCATCAAGAACCTCAGTCTCGCTGACTGCAAGGGCATCACCAGGGAGAATATCTACGACACAGCAGAGACCAAATCCTTAGGCCTCTTCAATAATATCATCGGCACCGTTGAGCGTCTCGGCATCGAGACCAGCACGTTTACGATCGACGCGAATGTGAATAACATCAACCGTGTGGGAGCCTTTGCGGGCAAGATAACGGGCAGCGGCCAGCTGCTCAACTGCTACGCCGTGGGCTCTACGGTCAGCTACAACTATAAGTCGGGTGTTGTCGTGGGAGCCTTGGTGGGCGAACTGACAGACCATGCTAACATCCAAAGAAGCTATGGCTACAAAAATACCGTCGTGGGAGAAAACAATGGCGGCAGCAAGCGCTATGGCTACATCGTGGGCGACATAGGCAGTAATGCCTCTGCCACACTCGTCTTCACCGATGGTTCCACGCTGTGTGCCGACAACCAAAGCGGTTTCAGCAACATCACCAATTACGAAGTGAGTGTCGCCGACCTTCGTTTCAATACGGGCGAGCTGACTCACCTGCTCGATGGCTCACCAGAATACGATGGCACGCAGGGAAGCGGTACCAGCATTTGGCGCCAAAACATCAATAAAACACCGGATGCACAGACCGACCTCGTTCCCGTACTCAAGAGCACCCACTCATCGGTTTACAAGGTGACTTATGAAACACAGACCTTGTACACCAACTCCTACGAGGTGCCTGAACTCGTTACGCTCTCGCTGAATCCTAATTATAAGGATAATAAGGGGGACGATATGCCTGCTGTGCCGGTGTCTGTATTCAAAGACGACGACAAGTACTATGTACCCGGCTACCTTCTTGGACCTAACGCCCCATCGCGTAATTACTTTTATTTTACTGGTTGGAACACACAGGGCGACGGTAAAGGAACACACTATGTCCCCAATGGTGAGATAAAGGCGTTCAAGGAAAGTAAGACGCTCTATGCCGAGTGGGATATGTCGGTACCTTCTGACGGTACACGTCTCGATGTGACACTGCCAGCGGATAAATCTTCCTTTAAGATATATGACGCTGCCGGTTACAACACCCCCTACGGCTATGGTTACAGTGGAAAGCTCACGCTGAAGGCTCCTGAGGACCATATCATTGTCTTGACGGGTACCGTCTCTACAGAGGCGCTGGTCAGCGGTCAGGCATGCGACTATATGATCGTTCGTAACGGTGGCACAAGTGGTGACATCATGTCAAATGACCAATCCACCAACGTCGATGGCATGGGGCCTGTCTTTGTCAGCACGACGAATGGCACTGAGAAGAACATTGGCCGACTCGCAACTACGGGTAGAGAGATGACGATAGAATTTTACTCTGATGGTCAGAACAACTTTACTGGTCTGAATCTCACAGCCACTGTCGTTGCAACTACAATAAATAAATTGGGAAAGGGTACCGAAGACGAACCGTTCGAGGTAGAAACTGTTGAAGACCTGCAAACGGTTAAAAATTATTTCCAGGTGGCCCAGAGAACCGATTTTTATATCAAACAGATAGAGAACATTGACCTGCAGGGTGCAACCCTCGCGCCCATGGCAGCTGAAGGCTATGAAACCTTTGCAGGACACTATGACGGTGACGGATATACCATCAAGAATGGCACCATCACGTCTGATGGAACGCAGGTAGGTTTCTTCGCCAATGTCACTGGCACGGTGACCCGTCTCGGCATGGAGGATATCACTGTCAGCTACCAGCAAGACAATGCACAGGCGGGTGCCATTGCCGGACATCTGGGTAGCACGGGTAGTATCACCTACTGCAGTCTCAAGAACATCATAGTGGCGAACAATAATCATACCGGTGGCAGTGAAGGAGCCATTGTCGGTGCTATGGACAATACAGCCACCGTCACAAGCTGTCTGGTTCTGAACACAGACAAAGATATATGCGGCAATAAGACCATTGGTCCTACCCAGTATTGCTATACCGACGAAACCACCAATGCCTTCACCCTGAAACGGGGTGAGATATGTTATCTGCTGAACAACTACGACACCAGCGATGACGCTGTCTGGCGACAGAAAATTGGCACAGACGACGTGCCCGTAATCAATGGCGAGGCTCATAGCGAAGCTCCTATCGTCTATTTTTACAACGAACAGGGCCACGAGGGCTACACCAACGAGGAAACGGCCACCTTGGCAACGTTGAGGGTGCAGGATGTTCCGTTCAATACGTTTACAGACCATCAAGCGTTCAAGGGCAGCATGGTTCGTCTGTCAGACTATACCCCTGTACACGATAATCTCCAGTTAGAAAGATGGAACACTGATGCTAACGGCACCGGAACCCACTATGCACCCGACGCCATGCTGGTGCTCAGCGAACAAGCGCTCGTCCTCTATCCGCAGTGGAACATCATGCCACTGGTAATCCCCGGCGACGGTACGGAGCAGAGCCCCTACATCATTGACAGCACTGACGACTGGAATGCTCTTGCCTCGAACATCACCTACTTCAATGAAAGATTCATGGGCTATAAGGACAAGCACATACGCTTGGATGCCGACATCGCTGTCACGGAGATGGTTGGCGGCACAGGCAATAACCACGATAGCGACCCATTCCAGGGCACCTTCAACGGCAACAACCACATGCTGAACTTCACGAAAGGCACTGCCAACGCACCTTTCACCGAACAATACTGCGCTCCGTTCCGCTTAATCGACGGTGCCACCATCAAGGACCTGAAGGTGACAGGCCATATTTATACCTCCAATTCCTTAGCCGCAGGAATTGTTGGTCGAGTAAAAGGTACGACGAACATTACTAACTGTCATGTCAGCACCGTCATTCACAGCAGTGTGAACGGTAACGGCAGCCACGGCGGCTTCGTGGGCAGAATATGGAGCAATAACCATGGTGTGAATATCACGGGCTGCGTATACAACGGTCGTCTGCTGACCACCAACGGTACTACATTGTGCGGTGGTTTCGTTGGTTGGTATGCTAACAGCAACAGGGTGAATGTCACCAACTCGCTCTATGCTCCCAATACCAATATCACACTGGCTGCTGGCGAGACGGCCATCAACAACGGTGCTACCTTCGTACGCAGCGGAGGTACCCTCACCAACTGTTACTACACCGAGACGATGGGTACCGCCCAAGGCACGCTGGTCTATGACCACACCTCTAGCGGAATCTGCAAGAAACTGATAGCGATTCACGGTTATACGATGTACTCTCCGGGCTACAGTGCGGGTGGCATCGACGCGAATTACGATTTGAGAACAGCTGCCGTCAGCATAACGCCAACCTGGGCGGTTCCCGACAACTGCCCAGCACTCGCCTTTGGCGCTGACTACACAGCCACGCTGAACGGTGAAGACGTGAACGCATTCCCCATCGACATCAACGAGGTAGGCAGCTACACGCTCGTTCTCACTGGTATTAGCGACTGTGTGGGTTCGCAGACCATCAATTTCTCAGTGAAAGGCGATCACGTCCTTATTACCCTGGCTCAGACGGTGGGAACCTACAGCGACTCGGAGGACCTGAACTTTACAGGCAGCAATCTGAAGGCTTACATCGCCGCAGGCTACAATAAGGGCGAGAATCAGGTACTTCTGGTACGCGTCTATGATGTTCCTGCAGGAACGGGTATCTTCCTAAGGGGTGAGGCTGGTGAGACATATAATATCCCTAAAGGCACCTCACAGTCCTACTACGTCAACATGTTGAAGGCTAAACTCGAGGCAGGTCCGATTGCCCAGACCGAAGGAAGTATGAGCAACTTCCTGCTGGCCAAGGTGGATGGTGTCTTCAAGTTCTGCACACCCTCAGTGACTGCAACGCTCGGTGCCAACAGGGCCTACCTGCAAGTGCCTACCTCGTTCATCAACACCCCCAGCAATGCACGTGAGGTAAACATCGTCTTCGAGGAAGATGCAACGGGAATTCTTGACATGGAGGCATGGAGAAATGGCGGAAATGAGAAATTCTACGACCTGCAGGGACGTCCGGTTCAGCACACAAGCGCCAAGGGCCTGTATATCGTAAATGGTAAAAAAGTAGTGTTTAAGTAAAATAAGAACTAAGATAATGAAGAAAAAGTATCAACGTCCTGTCACACGGGAACTGCCCATCATTAGGGCTGTTCCACTGATGGCAGGCTCTCCTTTCAAAACGGAGGATCCTGAACTCACAGGAGGTGTAGACCCCGGCACAGAGGTAGACACCGGCCTGAGTCGCGAGTCCGATTTTGACGTCGATGTCGACGTTGACATTGAGGAATAAAACCTATATCTCAGTATTCCCACAGTTCCAGGGTAGGGTGGAGTATATCGAAGAGCATCATCCCGATATGCCGCTCTACTGTATTGACAACAACCACAACAACGGAGGCAAGCGCGTGAGCAACGAAGAAGCCAAGCAGTGGGATTACACGATGACTGAAGACTTGCAGCAGAAGATCTATGCCATCAAACAGTCCTATATTGACTCCGGCAAGCTAACCGCAGAGCAGATTGCGGCTTTACAGTAACCCCAAACAACAAATCAACTTCTACTGATTTGAAGTGTCATGAACTAGGAAGATCAAGTGTGCATCGAATACCAAAGACGCTTCGATCCTGAGTTTATAATTGCCCCATAATTACTTGCAGAGACGGATTTCGTGGATGCGGGGTGTCTGCTTGCCAGGCTCTGCAGCGAGGGTGAGCGTGACGGTTTCTTTCTGCAAGGTGGCAGGTAGGTTGATAACAGCCAGACCCTGGCCATCCAGACGGACGGTGTCGAGAACCGTGCCATCGATGCTGACGACGATGCGCTCGTAGGCGGCAAAGCCCTGCAGACGCAGCGTCTTAGCACCCTGAGCCTTCAGCTGGTAAGAGAAGGAACCACGTGCACAGCGCCAGTGCATGCCTTCGTCGTAGCCGTTCCAGGCATTGTCGGCCTTGAAGAAGTGGTCACTCTCCGACTGCTGCTCACCACAGAACACCTTGTCGACGGTGTTGGCCTCCATCTCCATCTTCGCCTTCTCGGCAGCAGCCAGCTCCTGTTGCTTCACGCTCCATTCCGACTGAGAATAGAGTGGGAAGTAGATTTGGTAGCGACACTCGTAGAGCTGATAGAAAGGCACCAGTTGGATACCCTCATAAGTTGGTGTCGTCAGTCCTGTCAGGGTGAAGGTCAGGGGCTTGCCCTCTACGGCTTTCAGATGTGACAGGATGTCGTTGGGTGTGCCGATGATGGCGGGCATCTGAGCCTGCGGAATCTTCGGACCATTGGCAATATGTCCACCACGGCTGTCGTCGGCAAAGAGGCCGTCCTGACGGTCGGTACCGGTTTTGGCAGCCAGTACGATGGGACCATAGAGGAACGAATACTGTGGCTTGCCATCGGGGGTGGTCATCGCCGTCAGGTGCATGGGCATGTCCAGATGAATCTGGTCGCCATCACTCCAAGAGCGGTCTAGGACGAGGTAGCCGTTGGCAGCTATCCGGTAGTCAACGGGGGAACCGTTGACCGCTAGCTGCACAGTGGTGGCCCACGCAGGCTTGCGAATCTTCACCGCAAACTTGCGGGCTTTCTTCAACTGCAGGGTGATGGTGGTGGAAGCCTCCTGTGGGAAACGGTTCTCTTGTTTCACTGTCATCCCGTCCCACTTCAGCGTAGAAGGGATGAAGAGGTTGACGATGAGGTCGTTGCCCTCATGGGCATAGATCATCTCACCATAGCGCGCAGGATTCTCCAGACCCGTACCCACGCAGCACCACATGCTGGTCTGTGGCTGTGAATAGACGCGATAGTGACCACTACGCATGGGCGTGAAATACACGAAACCACCCTGCACGGGGTTCAGTATCGAGAGGATGTGGTTATAGAGCGCACGCTCGTAGTAGTCCATATAGTTCTTGTCGGCCGATGTCTGGTAGAGCATCTTCGTGAGTCGCAACATGTTATAGGTGTTACAGCTCTCTGGACCCTGCTCAGAGGCCAACAGTCCGCTGAAGTCATTGGTGGGGTTGAAGTGCTCGCGCATGGAGTTGCCGCCAATGCTGACGCTACGCTGTCCGATGACCACGTCCCAGAAGAATTTCGAGGCGCGGTCCCAGTCGTCCAGTCCTTCCACGTCGGCAATACGCTTGTAACCAATGACCTTGGGAATCTGCGTGTTGGCATGCTTACCCGTCAGGTTGTCCTCACTGTTCAGCAGCGGCTGCAACATCTGCTGGTCGCTGAACTGATGGGCCAGGCGCAGGTATTTCTTGTCGCCCGTGATGTCATAGACATCCGCAAAGGTCTCGTTCAGTCCACCCTGTTCGCTGATGAGCATCTGCTGAATCTGGTCATCGCTCAGCTTGCTCACCTCCTGAATCATCCAGTCGGTCAACTTGATGAGCATCGCCTTGGCCTGCTGGCGACCTGCAATGAGGTAGGCATCGCGCAGACCCGCATAAATCTTATGGATATTATAAAGAGGTACCCAACGGTTGTTCAGTCCGAAGGAGTTGGCACGGATGTCTCCCTTGGCAATCTGTCCCCATATCTCGTTGGGATTGGGTACACCACCCAGATAACCATCCTCGCGGGCGTCCTGACAACGTTTCAACTCGCTGAGGACATAGTCCAAACGGGCATTGATCTCCTGATTGCCCGTAGCAGCAGCCATGTAGCTCAGTGCCGACACATAGTGACCACCGATATGGCCGTCCAGACCCGTATTCTCCCAGTTGGAGTAGTTGTCGGCCTTGGGATTTAAGCCCGCCCCTTTCAAGTAAGGTGCCAAAAGTCGGTCGGCATCCAGACCAAGGAGGTAATAGATGTCTGCCTGCTGATTTTTCCGGAACTGGCTGTCGCCCAGTCTGACACTACTGATAGGGAAAGTCTCGATACGCTGAATGGGTGCTGCACTGGTTGTCAGTGCGATGGCCGTCAGGCCCATGAGGAATAGTTGCTTCATAGATTTTTCTGTTAGTTTTGGTGCAAAGGTACAAATAAGTGATTAAAAAGCCAAATAAGTTACCGCATTTGTTTGCATAGTGAAAAAAACTTGTTACCTTTGCACAACAATTAAGCAACGATGAACACGATTTTTATAGTTTTACCGATACTCGTCCTGCTGATGTTCGACTTAGGACTGACGCTTCGCCCTGCCGATTTCCGGCTGTTGGTAGAGCGTCCCAAGGCTGTATTGGTAGGTTTGGCAGGTCAGATACTGCTCTTGCCCCTGATAGGTCTGGCCATAGGCTATGGTTTTCAACTGGAAGCAGTATTCTTCCTGGGTGTGATGCTGATAGCATGCAGTCCTGGTGGCAGTTCCAGCAACGTGTTTTCTATGCTTGCGGGTGGCGACGTGGCACTGTCAGTGTCGCTGACCATGCTGAGCAGCATCATCACGCTGTTCACTGGTCCGCTGGTGATGAGCTATGCCACCAGTCTGGTAGGTGAGAGTCAGTCGATAACCCTGCCCGTAGGCAATCTGCTGGTACAGAACATCGTATTGATGCTGGTACCCATCGTGATAGGACTGCTGCTGGCACTATGGCGCGAACAACTGGCCCACAAGATGCATAATGTATTGAAGAAACTCGCCTTCCCAGCCCTGATATTGCTGGCTTCCGTGTTCTTTATCCAGAATCGTGAGACCATCGTCCGTGAGTTCCCACAGCTAGGACTGGCCATGACGATACTCATCCTGTTGGCCATGGGTGGTGGAGTGGTGCTGTCGTGGCTGATGCGACTCTCTGGTCGTGAACAGCGCACCATCATCATTGAGATAGGTATGCAGAATGCTGCCCAGGCTATCTCCATTGCCAGCAGTCCCTTTGTCTTTGCCAACGACGTGATGGCCATACCTGCTATCGTCTATGCCCTGATGATGAACGTCATCCTGCTGTCGTATGTAGGCATCATCAAGACGGTGTCCGCACACAGTTGACTACGAGGGCAGCTTTTAGTTAATATTCTCTAAATCGAGGGCTTCTATAGTGCAAATAGCCTGTTTTTTTGCTATTTTTGCACTATCAAGCCATATGCTGATGTTGACTAAAAAAATCTCCCAGACGTTATTGCTTAGACTCAGTCTTATCGTGGTTTTCGTAGTAGCGGTGCTGCTCTTGGTCTCGCTGGCGATTATTTTCAATTTCTCGCGCCAGGAACTAAGAGAGAAAGCCATGCGCAATAGCGAAAACAGCCTGGAGGCTACTGTACAGGATATTGACCACGTGCTGCTCAGCGTGGAACAGTCGGCAGGCAACGTCTATTGGGAGGTGCTGGCCCATCTTAACGAGCCCGACCGCATGCTGAACTACAGTCGCCGCATGGTGGAGTGCAATCCCTATATTGTGGGCTGTGCCATTGTCTTCAAGCCCAACTATTATCCTGGTCACGAACTCTTCATGGCCTATGTCCGTCGCAAAGGACACAGTGAGACTACTGATGCCTCGTCGGAGCTAGTTGTCAGGGAAACATTTACCAATCGGCCCTATACCGAGCAAGTGTGGTATACCGAACCGATGGCCATGGGCAGAGCCTGTTGGACGAATCCGCTGAAGAATGATAATACAGAAGACGAGCCATTATGCACGTTCTGTCTGCCCCTCTTCGGCCAAGACCGTAAGCCTGTTGGTGTCGTGGCTGTCGATGTGGCTATCGAACTGCTGTCGCAGATTGTCCTTGCTGGCAAGCCATCGCCCCACAGCTATAGCACGTTGTTGTCGGGCAATGGTTCGTACATCGTTCATCCTAATCAGGAGAAGCTGAAGAAGCAGAATGTCTTCTCACAGTTTGCCACAGAAACGGACGCCTCGTTGCGCTTGGCTGCTAGGGCCATGATGAATGGTGAAAGCGGTCAGCAGCATTTTGTCATGGATGGCCAGAAGTGGTATGTGGTGTATAAACCCTTCCAGCGCTCAGCGGTTGCCGGGCGTACCAGCGACCATCTCGGTTGGAGCGTTGGTGTGGTCTACCCCGATGACGACATCTTTGGCGACTACCACCGTCTGCTCTATCTGGTATTGATTATTGCTCTGATAGGACTGCTGCTGGCGAGTGTGCTGAGCAGTCTGTATACCCACCGTAAGCTACAGCCATTGAACGTGCTCACACAGGCTGCCCAACAGATTAGTCAAGGGCACTACGACATGACCATTCCTGACATAGCGCGTGACGACGAGATTGGTCACCTGCATGGGGACTTCCAGCAGATGCAACACTCGGTGGTGTCCCAGATAACAGAGTTGGAGCGAATGAATAGCGAACTCAAGGAGCGTAGCAAGGAGTTGCAGCAGGCCAACCGTAAAGCGCAGGAGGCAGACCGCATGAAAACAGCTTTTCTGCACCAGATGACCAACCAGATGCTGGAGCCTGCAGAGGCACTCGACAAGCATGTCGCTACCATTTGTCAGAACTACCATACTATCAGCACTGAGGATGCCACTCGTGAGATTGAGTCTATCCGTCAGAATGGAAATGCCATTATCGAGTTGCTGGATAACATGATACACACAGCCGACAATGAGACGGGAAAGGAGGATGCCCATGATTAAGCTACGTCGACCTCTCTCCACCAAGATCAGCATCGGCATCACCATGCTGGCAGCCCCCATTTTTGTGTTGGCGCTGGGTGTTCTGTTCTTCTATTCACGTTACATCATCCGCGAAGAGGCTAATCAGCAGGCTGAAAGCGCACTTCGCACAGCTGTCCATCGTGTCAGAAACCATATGAGTCTGATACAGACAGCCGTCAATTCCAGTGCCTGGCTCATTGAGGAGGATTTCCGACGCGAGATGCAGGACTCTATCTGTCGGCGCATCATGCTTCTGAACCGTAATGTCGACAGCTGCTATGTTGTTTTAGACCCCCAGGAGTATTCACACCCCAGACACGGATTTTCTGTCAGCATGTCATCGCAGGGTGACACGATACTCACCTATTGCAGCCCCCTTCGTCCCGTTGGGGGACCTGTCAAGGGAGGACTTCGTGCCACACTTTCTTTCCGTCAGCTGACGGCAGTCATCCTGGCTACGGAGTGTCCCTATCCCCATTCGTACTACCTGTTGTCGGATAAGGAAATCCGCCATGTCGACGATTGTCATGTATACAGCAGTCCCGTGCCAGATACTGATTGGAGTCTTGTCCTGATATGCCCTGATAATGAAGTGTTGGCAGGTTACCATCAGTTGATAGGCCTCACTGCCGTATTGCTTATTGTTGGTCTGCTATTCATCTTGCAACTATGCCATGTGCTCACTAGACGAACCATTAGTCCCCTCAACCAACTGCTGTCGCTGACGGACAAAATTGCTGAGGGCAAGTACGACGTGGTTATTCCCCGTTCCTCTCGTCAGGACGTGATTGGTCGCCTGCAGAACAGCTTTGCTGTCATGCAGCAGTCGTTGTTCAACCATATGAACAGCATTCGTCAGACCACAGAGGAAACTAAGGAACATAATATAGAGCTGGCGCATGCGATGGCGCTGGCTGAAGAGAGTGCCAAGAAGAAAGAGGTGTTCATACAGAACGTGTCACACCAGATGCGCACGCCACTGAACATCGTGATGGGCTTTGCTGATGTGTTGGGCGACAGTATTGTTGCCCGGCAGACAGGAAAGTCTCAGGGTATGCTTCAGGAGGAGGAAGTGGAAAATATTACGGAGGCGATGACCCATAATGCCGTCCAACTGAACCGTATGGTGCAGATGCTTTTCGACAGTTCTGAATATGGCACGTCGCAAGAGCTCTTCTTCCAGAAAAACGACTATGTCTCATGCAATAACATTGCTCAGGAGTGTATCAGTTTTACCCGTGCGCGATTCCCCAAGGTAACCATCCTTTTCACTACTGACTTGCCTGACAGTGCTCGCATCCTAACCAATCACCTGTTTTTGATGCGTACCATCCGCGAACTACTTTTCAATGCTGCTAAATACTCTGACGGACAACACATCAATCTGCGCATTACAGAGACAACGTCTGCTGTTCATTTTACAGTGGAAGATGTTGGTCCTGGTATTCATCAAGACTCGCAGACACTGATATTCGAGCCATTCGTGAAGGTTGACGACCTCTCCGAGGGCTTGGGACTGGGCTTGCCTCTGACAAGGCGCCATGCCCTCAGCCTGGGAGGTGATTTGAACTACGATGCCGACTACCACGATGGTTGTCGCTTCATCGTTGAGGTTCCTAAATGATGGGTAGGGAGATACCGTTGATTTTCTGATAGACATCGAGGGCGTAGACATCAGTCATGCCGGAGATATAGTCGATGACGGCCATGAGGCGTACCTCCAGGTCGGGGTCGTCAATGTGGTATTGGCTGGATACACGACCAATGAGCTGTTGCGAATAATAGCGGTCTGGGTGCATGACGGCCTCTACCATCTGCTGCATGAGCGTCTCCATAATCTTGTAACCTGACAGTTCTACATCCAGCACAGGGCGACTGCGATAGATTTTCTGTACGGAAACCTCAGCACAGCGGCGATAGGCCTCGCGCTGTAGGGGACTGATATGGTCGATGAGGCTACCTGTAAAGGTACCGCTAAGTATCTCCTCCTCATGCGCTACAAAGGTGTTGACGCACTCGTTCTCCAGTTTGCCGATGACACAGGCACGGAGATAGACAATTTGCTCGTTTTTGTCGGTAAGCTGTTCTGTTTCGATGCGTTGCAGGATATGTTGCTGGGTTTCTTCGTCGAAGAAATCGAGCATCAGGCGCGATGTCTGTTCGAAGGTGATAATCTTCAGTTTGTGAGCGTCTTCCAGGTCCATTATCTCGTAGCAGATATCATCGGCAGCCTCTACGAGATAGACCAGCGGATGACGCACATAACGGAGGGGCTCGCCAGGCTTTGAGATGCAGAAAATGCCCATTTCATCGGCAATTCTCTGGTAGGTAGCCTGCTCGCTTTGGAAGAATCCAAACTTACCTTTCTTGCTGGCGGCCGACGAGGCAAAGGGGTATTTCACGACGCTGGCAATGGTGGAGTAAGTCATGACAAAACCACCAGGACGGCGTCCCTTGAACTGGTGGGTCAGCAGGCGGAAGGCGTTGGCATTACCTTCAAAGTGGGTGATGTCATCCCAGAAAGCGGGCGATACCTGCTTTTGCAGTTCCTTGCCGGGACCTTCGGTAAAGAACGTTTGGATGGCCTTCTCGCCAGAATGCCCAAAGGGCGGATTGCCCAGGTCGTGGGCCAGACAAGCGGTGGATACAATCTGTCCAATCTCTTCAAACAGCGTGCCACGCAGTTCAGGACGGCGCTCGTTGATGATGCGCTGCGACACATCGTTACCCAGCGACATGCCTACGCTTGCCACCTCCAGCGAGTGTGTCAGTCGGTTGTGTACGAAGACGCTGCCTGGCAGAGGGAATACCTGTGTCTTGTTCTGTAGACGGCGAAACGGTGCCGAGAAGATCAGTCGGTCGTAGTCACGCTTGAATTCTGAACGGTCGTCGTGGCGCTCCGTATGGCGCTGTTCCTGACCGAGTCGTTTGTTTGATATGAGTTGCTTCCAGTCCATAACGAGTGCAAAATTACATCTTTTTCAGTTAAAAAGCGACATTTTCCAGAGAAAATGATGGCTATTTGCAAAGAAATGACTACTTTTGCACATTATTTATAATAGAAACGTTTCGAAATGATAAAAATCAAAGTCGTCAACCGTGGGCACCAACAGTTGCCCGCATATGCTACGCCACAGAGTGCCGGCATGGATTTGCGTGCCAATCTGGATGAACCCATCACGTTGCATCCCTTGGAGCGCCGCCTGATTCCTACGGGTCTGCACATCGCACTACCTGAGGGTTATGAGGCACAGGTGCGCCCACGTAGCGGACTGGCACTGAAGCATGGACTGACCGTGCTGAACACACCGGGAACCATCGACGCCGACTATCGTGGTGAGATAGGTGTGGTACTCATCAACCTGTCGCAGCAGGACTTCGTCATCAACGATGGTGAGCGCATCGCCCAGATGGTTATTGCCCGTCATGAGCAGGGTGACTTCGTTGTTGTTGAGGAACTTGACGAAACGGAACGTGGCGAAGGCGGCTACGGACACACAGGAGTGAAATGAGGAAGTGGTGCTATATAACAGGTATGCTGTGTGTGATGGCTGTCAGTGCCATTGCACAGGATGCAGACAGGAGTCGTCGCTATGATGCTTTTTTTCTGGATGCGATATGTCAGCAGGAGAAGGGTAATAATGATGCGGCTTTTGACTTGTTCCGCCATTGTCTGGAGATAGACTCTACGCGTTCGGAGGCTTATTACTATTTGTCACGCTATTATCTGGCACTGAAACAGAAGGATATTGCGCTACGCTACTCACAGAAGACAGTAGAACTGGAACCCGACAACGAGACCTATCTGGAGACGCTGGCCAACCACTATCTTAATCAGGGGAAATATCCTGAAGCCATTGCCACGTTGGAACGCTTGACCGAGAAAAATCGCTCGCGTGAAGACATAATTGGGTTCCTGGTTCAGCTTTATGAAAAGCAGGAAGACTACGACAATGCTATCCGGACATTGGCACGTCTGGAGACCATCGAAGGCAAGAGCGAGCGTTTGTCGTATGCTAAGAGCAACCTCTATTCACAGAAAGGTGACAAGAAGGCTGCCATTGCTGAGATGAAGATGTTGGCCGACCAGTACCCTAACGACAATAACTATCGTTGCCTGTATGCTAACACGCTGTATATCAACGGCCAGAAGAAGAAGGCGGTAGCCATCTACGATAAGGTGCTGAAGGAAGAACCCAACAACCGCAATGCCCAGATGGCGCTGTTGGCCTACTATAACGACCAGAAAGACACGGCGAACGTGAACAGCATGATAGAGCGGGTGCTCTTTAACAAAAATGCTTCGACAGACGACCGTGTGGCGCTGATGCGTCAGGTGATTGGCGAAAGTGAACAACATGGTGGTGACTCCACCCGTGTGCTGCAGCTGTTCCACCGACTGCTTGACAGTCCGCAGGCCGATAGCGACCTGGCGCTGTTCTGTGCGTCGTACATGAATCTGAAGAAGATGCCCAACGACAGCATCCGTCTGGTACTGGAGAAGGTGCTGGAGATGCAGCCCGATCATGCTGCTGCCCGTCTGCAACTGGTGAGCTACGCCTGGCAGGCTGATGATCGCGACCGTGTCATCGAGCTATGTCGCGATGCCCGTCAGTATAATCCCGATGAAATGGCGTTTTATTACTATCAGGGTATTGCCTACTACCAGAAAGGACAGTTGGATGATGCCCTCAACGCCTTCCAGAATGGTATCGGTGTCATCAACAGCGACAGCGACCCGGCAATAGTCAGTGACTTCTACGCCGTTTTGGGAGATATCATGTACCAGAAAGGTATGGAAAAGGAGTCCATTGCCGCCTATGACTCTTGTCTGGTATGGAAAGATGACAATATCAGCTGTCTGAACAACTATGCCTACCACCTCAGCGAGAAGGGCATCCGACTGGATGAGGCTGAGCAAATGTCATTCCGCACCATCAAGGCCGAACCGAATAACGCCACCTATCTGGACACCTATGCATGGGTACTTTTCATGCAGAAGCGTTACGAGGAGTCCCGTAAATACATTGACCTGACACTGGAGAATGACAGTGATACGTCGGCCGAGGTGTTGGAACATGCTGGTGACATCTACTATCATGTCGATGAGAAGGAAAGTGCCGTTGAATTCTGGCAAAAAGCCTTGGAGCGAGCCTCGGAGAATCCTGATGTCAAGGACGACCGTCGACAGGTATTGATAAGGAAAATAAAACTAAAAAAATACGTCAAAGAATGAGAGCACAACGTTTTTTGAAGCTGACCGCACTGGTCGTTACTGCTGTAATGGTTACATCCTGCAGTAGTATTCGTAACCTAGGAGACAAGGCGCGTAAGTCGCATGCTGGAGTGAAGTCAGCCAAGACAGTGAAGTCAGCGAAGACAGAGAAGACAGAGAAGACAGAGAAGACGGTGGAGACAGTGGAGACAAATACGCCCCTTCCGACCGACACCCTCAAAAAGGATGTCTTCTTGCAGCAGGTCAATGACAATGCACAAACCACCCGTTTCATCACGTCAAAGGTGAAGTTCTCTGTGGAGGTGGGTAACCGCCAGATGACGCTGACTGGTAGTCTGAAGATGAAGCGTGACGACGTTATCCGCTTGCAACTGATGGCTTTTGGTTTCGTAGAAGCTGGACGTCTGGAGTTTACGAAGGATTATGTGCTCATTGTTGACCGTATCAACAAACAATACCTGAAGGTGCCCTATGCCCAGCTGGAATTCTTCCGTCATAGTGGTGTCGACTTCTATATGCTACAATCACTGTTCTGGAACGAACTCTTCCAGCCTGGTGAGGCACGTCTGACGGATAGAAACCTGAAGAAGTTCACTACCGACGCAGGTGTTGACAACGATGTAATCATCTCTTATGAGAACGATGTCCTGTCCTATCGTTGGCTTACAGAACGTGAGACAGCCCGCATCAAGATGGCCAATGTGCTCTATGCCAATCATCTACGTGGTAACTACCAGCTCAACTGGGACTACGAAGAATTCAAGGCCAGCAACCGTAAGATGTTCCCCATGACGCATAAGGTGCGGTTTAATACCCCTGACAAGGAGGTGAAGTTTGAAATGATACTTAACTATATGGGAAATGATGAAGACTGGGAGCCTCGTACCACGCTTTCCGGCAAGTATCGTCAGATGCCTGTCGACGAGATTCTCCGTCGTTTTATGTCACTCTAAACCGATTCGATGAAGCGAATAGCTATTATCCTCCTTTTTCTCATGGCCTTTGCCTTGGCTCCGCAGGCGCAACATCGTCGTAAGCCTGCGGCGAAGAAGACCGTTGTAACTAAAAAGACCAACAAGACCAGTAAGACGGCGAAAAGAGGCAAAACCAAGAAGACGACCACTGTACAGGATCTGGAGAAGCAACGCAAACAGATTCAACAACAGATCAAGGAGCAGGAGCGCCGTTTGGCCAATACCCGGCAGGATGTGAAGAAACGTCTGCAGAACCTGATGATGTTGAATACGGAGATTGCCGGGAAGCGCCGTACCATCGATACCATCCGTCATGACATTAGCAATCTGGAAGATGAAATCGAGACGCTGAGTCTACAGCTTGAAAAGCTGCAGAAAGAACTGGAGGACTGCAAAGAGAAATATGTCAAGTCGATGCGTTACATGCATCGCAACCGTTCGGCACAGAGTCAGATGATGTTTATCTTCAGTGCCGACAACCTGACGCAGATGTATCGTCGTCTGCGCTTTATGCGCGAATATGCTGCCTACCAGCATGTGCAGGGCGATGAGGTCAAAGCTCAGCAGGAGGCAGTCAACGTGAAGTTCCAGGAGATTGCTCTGGCCAGGGAGAAAAAAACACAGTTGTTGGCCAAGGGTGAGCGTGAGCGTGTGGCCTTGGAAGGCAAGCAGACTGAACAGCAGAACGTGGTAAAGACCTTGCAGAAGGAGCAGAAGACCATCCAGAACATTATTGCCCAGCAGAAGAAGAAAGATGCGGCACTGAATGCTCAGATTGACCGGTTGATTGCTGAGGAGGTAGCCCGTCAGAAGGCCCGTGCTGAAGCGGAGGCTCGTCGCCGTGCTGAGGCTGCTGCCCGTGAACGTGAACTTGCTGAGGCCAGAGCTCGTGAGGAGAAAGCGCGTGCGGAGGCAAAGACCGCTAAGGATAAGAAGTCTCGTGAGGAGGCTGAGCGTCGTGTCCGTGAGGCTGAAGAGAAACGTGTCGCTGCTCAGCGTAAGGCCGAGAGCATGCCGATGATTGCACCGTCAGAGGACACTCGCATCAGTGGTAACTTCGAGAGCAACCGCGGTCGCCTGCCCATGCCTATCACCGGTGCCTATCGTATCGTCAGTCATTTCGGACAGTATAATGTGGAGGGACTTCGTAATGTGACGCTCGACAACAAGGGTATCAATATCAAGGGTGAGAATGGCGCTCAGGCCCGTAGCATCTTCGATGGTGAGGTCAGTGGCGTCTTCAGCTTTGGTGGTACGATGGTAGTCATGGTACGTCATGGCAGCTATATCTCCGTCTACTGCAACCTGGTCAGCGTCAATGTGCATCGCGGTCAGCGTGTTAGCACACGTCAGGCCTTAGGTCGTGTGGGTGCCGACAATATCTTGCAGTTCCAGTTACGCAAGGAGACCACCAAACTCAACCCTGAGAGTTGGCTGGGACGGTAATTGTGAATGTGGAATGTTGAATGTTGAATGTTGAATGTTGAATGTTGAATGATTCTCGCATCGCTGCGATGTTTGAATGTAGAATTCTCAATTCTTCATTGATAATCGCCGTAGGCGACCATTCCACACTCATCATTCCACATTCATCATTCAACACTTAACAGTGAAACATACGTTTCAATGGCCTTTTCAATCTCGTTGATACCGATGAATTCATCGGCACTGTGACTGCGTGCACTGTCTCCAGGACCCAGCTTGAAAGAAGGGAACGGCATGAGGGCCTGATCGCTGAGAGTGGGAGAGCCGAAAGGCACCATACCCATCTGTATGCAGCGCTGTACTAGCGGGTGTCCCACGGGGATATGTGAGGAGCGCAGGCGGAACGAGCGTGCCGTCAGCTCACACTTTTTCATGTGCTTCTTCAGGTAGTCAAACAAGTATTCGTTTTGGTAGTGCTCATTAGGACGCACGTCGATAACAAAGCGACATTCGTCGGGTACTACGTTGTGCTGTGTACCACTGTTCACTACGGTCACTGTCATCTTGGTAGGACCTAACAAGAGACTCTTCTTACGGAACTGGTGGTCGCGCAACCATACCAGGTCGTCCAGAGCCTCATAGATGGCATTGACGCCCTCGTTGCGGGCGGCATGACCGCTCTTGCCGTGTGCCACACCATCAATGACCATCAGTCCACGTTCAGCAATGGCAGGCTGCATACCGGTAGGCTCACCGACAATGGCTACGTCAATTTTCGGCAGCTGGGGTAGTGCCAGTGAGAACCCATTAGCACCACTAACCTCCTCTTCACATGATGCCAGATACACCAGGTTGTACTTCGTGGTTTCCCCACGAAGAATCCTGTACGCCTGCAGCATACTCACCAAGCCACCACCACAGTCGTTGCTGCCCAGTCCATAGAGACGGTCACCTTCAATCGTCGGTGTAAAGGGGTCACGTGTCCAACTGCTAACAGGTTTCACCGTGTCGATGTGTGCACAAAGCAGAATGGTGGGTTTTGCTTTGTCCAGCTGTTCCTGAACCAACAGGTTGTTGCTGATACGCTGGCAAGGGAGTCCGCATTTCTCGATGAAATCGGCCAAAATGTCAGCTGCAGCCGTTTCGTCACGACTGATGGAAGGGGTGCTGATGAGCTGTTTCAACAGTTCCACAGCCTCATGAGTATAGTCTTTGTAGTCCATAATTGGTGCAAAGATAAAAAATAATTCTTAATTCTTAACTCTTAATTCTTAACTTTTTTGTACCTTTGACCCTTGGTCAATGTAGGCTACATCTCGGAAATACAAAGAAAAAGGTAGTTTTCTTTGGTATTTCGCTCGATTTGCACTACCTTTGCACCTAATTAATAAATGTAGAGTGTTATGCAGGCAAAATGTCACATGTCAGTGCTGGTGCACGAGCAAGCAAAGAAGTATGGTGACCGCGAGATGCTGATCTATCAGGATTTTGGTGGTAAGGAGTGGCAGTCACTCAGTTGGAATCAGGTGTCGGCGACCGTCAAGCAGGTAAGCAATGCCTTGTTGAATCTGGGTGTGAAGGTACAGGAGAACATTGGTATCTTCTCACAGAACTCCGTGCAGTACATTGAGTGTGACTTCGGTGCCTGGGGCATCCGTGCCGTCACCATTCCGTTCTATGCCACCAGTTCTGAGCAGCAGATACAGTTCATGGTCAACGATGCCAAGATCCGTTTCCTGTTTGTTGGTGAACAAGACCAGTATGACAAGGCACGTCGCATCTTCTCGTTGTGTCCAACCTTGGAGCGTATCATTGTCTTTGACCCGCTGGTGCATATCTCTTCACATGACCCTAATGCCATCTATTTTGCCGACTTCCTGAAGTTAGGCGAGAACCTGCCCCGTCAGACGGAAGTAGAGAAGTTGCAGGGCCAGGCCAATGACGACGATATTGCCAACATCCTCTATACCAGTGGTACGACGGGTGACTCAAAGGGCGTTATCCTGACGCATGGACAGTTCCGTGCAGCTATAATTGCCAATGGCAAGTGCGTGCCTGTTAATGAGGACGACCGCATCATGAACTTCCTGCCCTATACCCATATCTTCGAACGTGGGTGGGCCATCCTTTGCCTTTATGCAGGAGCAAGGATGATTGTCAACACTCATCCGCAGGAGGTGCAGCAGTCTATGCGTGATACCCATCCCACCTGTATGTCGGCCGTGCCCCGCTTCTGGGAGAAGGTTTATATGGGTGTGCTGGACAAGATAGAGCATGCCAGTGCCATGCAGCGCGGTATATTCAAGCATGCACTGTTGGTGGGTCGCCGTCATAACATTGAGTATCTCAGCCGTGGCAAGAAACCGCCTATTCCTCTGCACTTGGAATACGAGATGATCAACCGTACCATCTTCTCGCTGGTACGCAAGGAGTTGGGACTGGAGAATGCCCACTTCTTCCCCACGGCAGGTGCTGCCGTGTCGGCCCATGTGGAAGAATTTGTCCATTCCATCGGCATCAATATGGTTGTTGGTTATGGCCTGACAGAGTCTCTCGCCACCGTGTCGTGCGACCACTTAGGCGATCCTTATACCATCGGTTCTGTGGGTATTCCCATCGAGGGCATCGATATCAAGATCAGTGACGAGGGCGAGATTCTGCTTAAGGGTCCGACGATTACCGTCGGCTATTACAACCGCGAGGATCTTACCAAGCAGGCATTCACCGCCGATGGCTATTTCCGTACGGGTGATGCCGGCTATATGAAGGATGGTGAACTGTTCCTGACAGATCGTATCAAGGACCTCTTTAAAACCAGCAACGGTAAGTATATTGCCCCACAGATGATTGAGTCGAAGCTGTTGGTCGACAAGTATATCGACCAGATATGCATCATTGCTGACCAGCGTAAGTTCGTGTCGGCACTCATCGTTCCCGTCTACTCGCTCTTGGAAGAGTATGCCCATGCACACGACATCGCTTTCGACAACCGTGAACAGCTCTGTGCCGACCCACGCATCATCGAGATGATGCACGAGCGCATCGACACCCTCCAGCAGCAGCTCGCGCACTACGAGCAGGTGAAGCGCTTTACCCTGCTGCCTCACCACCTCTCCATGGAGAAGGGTGAGCTGACCAACACACTGAAAATTAAACGCCGCGTCCTCAACGAAAACTACAAGGCTGAAATAGAAAAAATGTACCAAGAATAAATGATTACTCAGGATCAACTGAAAGACGTACTTGACCGTGCGGACGCACTGTACAAGTATCTGAAGATAGACGAGAAGAAGATGGAGTACGAAGAGGAAGACCTTCGTACACAGGCTCCCGACTTCTGGGAAGACCAGAAGCGTGCCGAGGAGCAGATGAAGAAAGTCAAGGCCATCAAGAAGTGGCTCGACGGCTACCAGGACGTACGTACTGCTGCCGACGAGTTGCAGTTGGCTTTCGACTTCTACAAGGAAGAGATGGTCACCGAGCAAGAGGTCGATGCCAACTACCAGAAGGCCATCGAGGCTATTGAGTCGTTGGAGTTGAAGAATATGCTGCGCCAGCAGGAAGACCCCATGGAGTGTGTCCTGAAAATCAACTCTGGTGCGGGAGGTACCGAGGCACAGGACTGGGCACAGATGCTGATGCGTATGTACCAGCGCTGGGCAGAGGCTCATGGCTATAAGGTGTCTATCGCCAACCTGCAGGATGGTGATGAGGCAGGCATCAAGAGCGTCACCATGCAGATAGAAGGTGGCGAATATGCCTATGGCTACCTGAAGAGTGAGAATGGCGTACACCGTCTGGTACGTGTCAGTCCCTATAATGCTCAGGGCAAGCGCATGACGAGCTTTGCCTCTGTCTTCGTGACCCCGCTCGTCGACGACACCATCGAGGTGTATGTCGACCCTGCCAAGCTGTCGTGGGATACCTTCCGCAGCTCTGGTGCCGGTGGTCAGAACGTCAACAAGGTGGAGTCGGGTGTCCGTCTGCGCTACTGGTATACCGACCCTGACACTGGCGAGGAAGAGGAGATCCTCATCGAGAATACCGAGACGCGTGACCAGCCAAAGAACAAGGAGCGTGCTATGGCGTTGCTGCGCTCACAACTCTACGACCGTGCCATGCAGAAGCGCTTGGAGGCTCAAGCCAAGATAGAGGCTGGCAAGAAGAAGATTGAGTGGGGCTCACAGATTCGTTCCTATGTCTTCGACGACCGTCGTGTCAAGGACCATCGTACCAACTACCAGACCAGTGATGTTGATGGTGTGATGAATGGCAAAATCGACGATTTCATCAAGGCTTACCTCATGGAATTTGGAATGGAGAATGTGGAATGTTGAATGATTGCGCAAGCGCAATGTAAAAATGAAGAATGATGAGTGATTTCGGAAAGATAATGGAAGAAAAATGCATGAATTTTGCAATACGTATTGTCAATTTATGTAAATTCCTTATTGACGAAAGGCACGAATATAAAATCTCAGATCAACTATTCCGCAGTGGCACAAGTATAGGTGCCAATATGGCTGAGGCCCAATGTGCTATAACAAAAAAGGATTTTATCGCAAAAGTATACATTTCATTAAAAGAATGTAATGAGAGTCTCTTCTGGATTGATTTGTTAAAAAAAACAGGTCATCTTAAACCTGAACAGTATCAATCAATTCATGATGATTGTGAAGAGTTAAAGCGTTTATTGGTTTCAATTACTAAAACATCAAGATTTAATCTGGATAAAGAGATTGTCATTGAATAATTCATAAATGAATCATCGGCAAAGCCGACCAGTCAACATTCAAAAATCAACATTCAAAATTTAGATAACTATGAACAAGAAAGTAAATGCAAAGCGCGAAGCTTACGCTAAGAAGGAAGAAGAAAAGGGAAAGAAAGTCGTAGCATGGATTTTCGGCTCACTCATCGTACTGGCCGTTATCTACCTCATCTGGACCTTCTCAATGATGGCTTAATGGGTATGAAGAATGTGGAGTGTTGAATGTTGAATGATGAATGTTGAATTTGGAATGATGAGTGTGGAATGGTCGCCTACGGCGATTATCAATGAAGAATTGAGAATTCTACATTCAAACATCGCAGCGATGCGAGAATCATTCAACATTCAACATTCAACACTCCACATTCCTCATTCCACACTCATCACTCATCATTCCAAATTCAACAGTCATTATGGCGCTGGAGATTGAACGTAAGTTCCTCGTGCTTGACGACTCGTACAAGCACGAGGCTTTTTCAAAAAGCCACATCTGTCAGGGGTATATCTGTAGCGAGCGTGGTCGTACCGTGCGCATCCGCATCAGGGATGAGCATGCCTATGTGACCATCAAGGGCCCCTCGGAAGATGGTGGTCTGGCACGGGCTGAATTCGAATACGAGATACCGCTCGACGATGCCAGACAGTTGATGACACTCTGTGAGCCTGGTCTCATTGACAAGGTTCGCTGGCTCGTCAAGAGTGGTGACCATGTCTTCGAAGTCGATGAGTTCTTTGGCGACAACGAGGGGCTGGTCATGGCCGAAGTTGAGCTGCAATCGCAAGACGAACAACCAGTAATCCCCCATTTCATCGGGAAAGAAGTCACTGGCGACCGTCGCTACTACAACTCGCAGTTACGTCGGAACCCCTATCGTCTTTGGAAAGAATAATACTAACTTAATAAGACTAACTTTATTAGACAATGAAACGACTATTCTTATCAGCTTTCATGCTCGTTGCCATGCAGTGGGCATGGGCAGAGACCGTACCCTTCGGCAAGGGACAACTGACCGTGAAGTATGTAGCCCGTAATGCCGTCCGCATCCAGTATGACGAGGGTGGGGCACTGCCCGAACAGCTCCCCGACTGGAGCTATGTGAAGACCGACGAGGTCTCTGACCACGATATCACCGTCAAGATTGACAATAAGCGCCAGCTGCTGCAGGTGAAAGACCGTCAGGGTCGTGTGGTCTTCACTGCCACACGCCACGACATGCAGGGCGAACAGGCTACGCTGACCTTCAAATCGCCGAAGGATGAATACCTCTACGGCCTGGGACAGTTCCAGGATGGCTATACCAATGTCCGTGGACTGTCGCGCCGTCTGACGCAGGTCAACACACAGATCTCGCTGCCGATGGTGCTGTCGAGCAAAGGCTACGGTGTGCTGTGGAATAACTACGGCATGTCGGAGTTTAACCCCTCTGATGAAAAAGTGCGCCTGACGGTTTCCCCGTCAGGTTCTTCCCAGGGTGCCTCTGAGGTAGTCAACATCACCACTACCGAGGGTGGAAAGAAGGAGGTGCGACAGCGTAACATCTTCAGTGCCGAGCTGCAGATTGCCAAGGAGGGCGACTATGCCCTGCTGCTCGATGTGGGTCAGCAGATGGCCCGTCGCCATAATCTGGAGATTGACGGCAAGAAGGTGATGGATATGCAGAACCTGTGGCTGCCACCCACGAGCTCTGCCATCGTGCATCTGAAAGCTGGCAAGCACCAGCTGACGTCAGAGCTCACCAAGGATGACAAACCCTTGCTCTACTACCATCTGGTGAAAGACGAGACGACGTTCCGCTCGCCCGTAGCCGACAAGGTGGACTACACTGTGTTCGTCGGTTCCGCCGATGAGGTCGTCGCCACCTACCGCGAGCTGACGGGTCCCTGTGCTCCTATGCCCTCATGGGCGCTGGGCTATATCCACTGCCGTGAGCGCTTTCACTCGTCCGACGAGATTCTGCAGACTGCCAACCGCTTCAAGAAGGAGCGCATCCCTGTAGGTATGCTGGTACAAGACTGGCAGTATTGGGGCAAATACGGGTGGAACGCCATGCGCTTCGATGAAGACAACTACCCCGATCCCAAGGCACTTACCGACTATCTGCACCATATGGGCATCCGCTTCATGGTCAGCGTATGGTCGAAGATTGACAAGACCTCAGAGGTCGGCAAGCAGATGCTCGCCAGCAACTACTATATCCCTAATACCGACTGGATAGACTTCTTCAATCCCGATGCTGCCGCTGCCTATTGGAAGAACTTTGCCGAGCGCCTCGTGCCGCTGGGCATCGATGCCTGGTGGCAGGATGCCACGGAGCCTGAGAACGACGACCTGGCAGGACGCATGGTCAACAACGGTCGCTGGCGTGGCAATGCGGTACGTAACGTGTTCCCCCTGCTCGTCAACAAGACCGTCTATGAGGGTCTGAAGGCATGTGGTCAGCAGGAGCCCTTCATCCTGACACGTTGTGCTTATCCAGGCATCCAGCGCTATGGCGCTGCCGTATGGAGCGGTGATGTGGGCAACGACTGGGAGACGCTGCGCCGTCAGATTACTGCCGGACTGGGCGTACAGGCTGCCGGCATGCCCTGGTGGACGTACGACGCTGGAGGCTTCTTCCGTCCGCAGAACCAGTATCAAGACCAGGCGTATATCGACCGCATGCTGCGCTGGATAGAGCTGTCTGTCTATCTGCCCCTGATGCGCGTCCATGGCTATATGAGCAATACAGAGCCGTGGAACTATGGCAAGGAGGCGCAAGCGGCCATTGCCAACTGCATCAAGGAGCGCGAGGCCCTGCGCCCCTATATCGAGGAGTGTGCCCGTCGTGTCAGCACCGAGGGCTATACGCTGATGCGTCCGCTGGTCTTCGACTTTGCCGACGACCCTGAGGCACTGGCTCAGAAGTATGAGTATATGTTCGGTCCCAAGCTGCTCATCAGTCCCGTCACTGAGCCCGATGCCACCGAGTGGAAGACCTACTTGCCCAAGACCCGTGGACGCTGGCGCGACCGCCATAGCGGCAAGTATTATGCTGGTGGACAGACTGTCACCACACAGATTGACAAGACCTTCATTCCCGTCTTCGAACTGGAACAATGATAGGACAGACAACGAAAAAATCCCGAAAGCCTCGCTGGCCTTCGGGATTTTTTGTACTTCTCTTATAGCTTACTCCAGTGGAATCTCTGGGTGCTGAACAGCCAACTGTTCCCCTTCCTTGGAGAGATAGAACATGTAGAGGATGACGTCCTTGTCACCGCGGTTCTCGCCATGGTGGATGGTACCTACCATCTCTACGACGGGCTCACCCTCGTGTACTACCTTCGTCTTACCGTCTTGTCCGATGATGGTCAGTTCGCCCTGCACCAGTATGCCGTAGTTCATCACGGGATGGTGGTGCCAACCCAACTTCTGACCAGCGGGGAAGACATACTTCACAGCCACCAGTTCGGGTTTTCCCTGGAAGTAGTCAGGCAGATCCACGCCGTCCCAGCTCTTGCTGGTACGGATCAGTTCCTCACTCACTACTTTCTTTACAGAATCGGCCACTTGTACCTCAGCAGTGTTCTCTTCTTGTGCCTGCTGAGCTTGCTTCTCCTTACAAGAGGTCATCACACTTGCGCTGCAAATGAGGGTGGCGGCGAGCACCCAATTCATCATCTTTCTCATCATTGTTTTGTAGTTATAAAGTTATTTTTAAAAATGTCATACGCTTCGTTGTAAGCAGGCGATTGGATAGATAGCAGGTTGAGTACGGAATGGAAAACGTAATGCTGCTCCAACACTGCCGGTAGCTGACTCTTGTACTCCCTGAAGTTTTCCGATGTCCATACGAGGAACGGTATCTCGTACTGCTCTTTGGGTGCCAGTTTCTTTGGCAGACCATGCATAAACAACTTGTTCTCGCCGAGCGACTCACCATGATCGGAAATGAATATCATGGCACTCTTCCAGTCTTTCATATCGCGCAGGGTGTTGATAAGACTGTCCAAGAGGAAGTCGGTATAACGGATGGTATTGTCGTAGGCATTGACCAGCCTATCCACATGTTTCTCACCCTCTTCCACATTCTCTGCCACGGGCTTGTACACCTCGAATTCTTTGGGGTATTTACTGGCATATTGAGGACCGTGGCTGATACTGGTGTGCAGAACTATCAGCACCTTGTTCTTGCTACTTGATTCAATGCGCTGGCGAAGTCCTGCAAAGAGCGTGCCGTCATAGTCGCGACTCATATCGGGGTATTTATCGGCCAGTTGTAATATTGTCTGGTACTCGTCAATATGTATGGGCGGCTCTCCCCAGTTAGAGGTGCGCCATACCACGTCGGCTCCTGTACGGAAAGCATAGTTGGGCAACGGTTCGTACAACTCGTCGCAGTCTTTCGCTTCAAGGATAGCCTTGGTGCCAGCTGTGGTGTAGGTGGCACAGGAGGTGGCTTGGAATGCCTTCAATTCCTGCTGTTTCGACAGCAGTGGATTCGTGTCACGCTTATAGCCGTAGAGCTGGAAATTGGCTTTTCTTGCCGACTCGCCGATGATGAGCACCACCACAGCTTTCTCATCATCTGTAAACTTGCCGTCGGGCAGTTTGATTTCCTCTGCCTGTTTGTGCTGACTAATACTGATGACACGACACGTATTGACAAGATACGACCAAGGCTGCAGCAGTCCTCCCAACTCTGTGTCGTGCTGACTGATGAACAGCGTCTGATTGATGTTCAGCAATGCAATGACGAGAATGACTGCCAGCGAACTACCACAATAAACACCCATTTTCTTCGCTTTCCCCATCACCACCGGCTGTAACAGGCAGAACAGGGCCGGAAGAATGCCAAAGACAAAAATGAAAAGCCATAGTCCCCAGCTGAAGAATCCCGAAGCCTCCGAGTATCTGGTGTTGAACACATTTCCGATGGTAATCTCATCGATGATGATGTTGTAGTTCAGAATGAAAAAGAAGGCTGTAGCATTGATAACCGATAGGATAGCCAGCAAGATGCGCCCCACTATTCTCATGCAGAACATGGTGAGATAGGTCATCATGAAGTTAACCGCCAGCATGATGATGACCAGCGATACTGTCAGCCATGCGACACCTATCGAACTCTCATTGCTTTTTTCAATAGCAAAATCAAAGAATGGAATGTTGTACAGTAATAGGGTGCCTATACTAACGATACATGAGAAAGTGATAAGCGACACTGGTCGTTTAAGTACCTTTCTTATCTTGCGAAATAATGCGATCATATTCAATGTTCAATTTTCAATATCTTGTCCTTGCACAGGAAGAACACCAGGAAAGGTGTTACAAAACCGATGATGCTACCTACACACACATCCGATAGGAAGTGTTGTGAAAGATAGATGCGTGAGTATGCGCCAAGAACGGCCATCACCAACAGCATCACCAACGAGGCGTTAAACAAGAACTTAGTCCTGAGGGTATGTGGTTTGGCATCGCGAATATAGTGATATGCCAGAACGATTACACAGCAGGTGAAAAATATGAAGAACGTAGACGAATGTCCTGAGGGGAATGAATTGCTATGATGCATCTTCACACCCTCTACCAGGGGCAAAGCCCAATCGGGGTATTGTTCGAACACAACGACAGGACGGTCGCTTCTGAAGATGTGCTTCAATATCTGCACCATGATACCTCCCGTTGCCTCGCACATGGCATAGAAGAGAGTCATCTTCGGTTTCTTCCACAACAATGGTAGCAGTGCCACTACATACAATGGCCACTCTGCCAACAGAGTATAATACTTGAAGAAAGTATCTTGAAAACTGGTGTGGTGGGAGTTGAGCAGCATGTGAAGCTCTGGCTTCGGGTATGCGTACAACAATCCGAGTACAGCTATGAGCAATATCAAATAGGGAATCACATAGCTGTAAACTGTTCTAATAAATTCTTGTTTGCTAATCATTGCATTACTAATCCGCTGCAAAGATACAAAAAATCTACAAAACAGCAACAGGTTTCGCAGAAATTTCTTAACTTTGCACCCACAAACAAACTACTACATTAAAAATGAAACGACTACTTACAATTATTATCTGTCTGCTGGGACTTGTTAGTCTCCACGCAGAAAACTATCCTTATCGCAGTGACTATCTATGGGTGACCGTTCCCAACCATGCCGACTGGCTTTACAAGACGGGCGAGCAGGCCACGGTCGAGGTACAATTCTATAAGTACGGTATGCCGCGTGACGGCGTGGTGGAGTATGCCATCGGCAACGACCTGATGGAAGCCGACACCAAGGGTACTGTCACGTTGAAGAACGGGCGCGCTGTCATCAAGGCAGGGACTGCAAAGAAGCCTTGCTTCCGCGACATCCGTCTGACGATGAAGCTCGATGGAACCACCTATCAGCATCACGTGAAGATTGGCTTCTCGCCCGAGAAGATTGTGCCCTACACCAAGGAGCCAAAGGACTTCTGGCAGTTCTGGCAGGACAACCTGAAGGAGGCGGCCCAGTATCCGCTGAAGTTCACAAAGACGCCCTGTCCGGAGTTTACCACCGACAAGACCGACTGCTACCTCGTGCGCCTGGACCTGAACCGTCAACACCAGATACTCTACGGCCTGCTGATGATGCCGAAGAACGCTAAGGCAGGCAGCCACCCCGTTGTGCTTTGTCCCCCGGGGGCTGGTGTGAAGACCATCAAGGAACCCAATTCGCGTGACTACTATCCGGAGAACGGCGTCATCCGCTTCATCACCGAGATACATGGTATGAACCCGCTGATGCCTGAGTCCTACTTCAACGATGTACGCTCAGCTTTCGACGGTCGCGAGAAGGGCTATCTCTATCAGGGCATCGACAGTCGTGACCATTATTATATGAAGCACGTCTATCTGGGTCTTGTCCGTTGCATCGACTTCCTCTGCTCGTTGCCTGAATGGGACGGCAAGAACGTTATTGCCCAGGGTGGCAGTCAGGGTGGCGCCCTGTCGCTCATAGCCGCAGCCCTCGATCCTCGTGTGACGCTCTGTGTGGCCAACCACCCCGCACTCAGCGATATGGCGGCTGCCGCCGAGGAAGGTCGCACCCACGGCTATCCCCATTTCTCGAAAGCAGAAGGCTTCCTCACTCCCCAACACTTGCAGACGTTGCCCTACTTTGATGTCTGCTGTTTTGCACCTTACATCAAGGCCAAGACCTACATGACGTGGGGCTACAACGACAACACCTGTCCGCCCACCACGAGTTATGCTGTCTGGAACCTGCTGAAGTGTGAGAAGGAAAGCCTCATCACCCCCGTCAACGAGCACTGGACCAGCAACGTCACCAATCGCCAGCAGTTGGACTGGATATTAGCAAATAAAAGATAATGTACTCATAATGACTCGCGTGTCATTTTAATATCTTTTTCTGGGATTTCCTTGAACATGTAATGACCATATAATGGGCCATATAATTATTCATTAATGAGAAATTAATGGACGATTAGATGATAATTATATGTTAAAGAAAGAAGAACTTTCGGAAAATTGTTGTATATTTGCAGCGTGAAAGCGTGTGTAACCAAGAAGACAAGATGATGGCAATGCAAACCCTATACAGCGCCAAGCGAATAGAAACTCTCAAGGAAAAGCTGGATCAACTATCCGACGAACATTGGATAGTAGCTGTCTGGCAGAATTTCATGGATTGTCTTAACGAAAACATTGGTTAATATGAAATACAGCATCATTTACGCGGTTATCCGCCCCGAGATTTCCGAGCGTGTCAGCCTTGGGCTAATATTTGTCGATGGCGACAAGGTAGACGTGCGCTATTCGCAGCAGAAGCTGGAGGCCGTGCGCAGTCTGTTTTCTCCGAAGGAATACGAGTTCCTGTCGGAGGTGGTTCGCTCGCTGCCTACCGATGGCAGCATCAGCACCGTCGAGGGCATCAATTACCTTACACGCTATTCCAACAACCTGATAGCCGTTTCGCCCCTACAGAGCATCGATATTGACGCCACAGAACAGAGCAAGGACAGCATGTTTCGCAACTACATCTACGAGGCTGCTTAAGCATATAACATATTACGGAGGCAAGGGAGCAACGTCGGCATCGGTCAGGCGTTGCTCCTTTTCCGGTTTGAAGCAGAGGTGCAGACCGGTGATGTGGTCGTTGGTGTACTTGGTGGGGTCGCTGCACGGGCGACCGTTGAGGCCCACCATCAGCGAGCCGATGCCGGCAATGCGCACACGGTGCGAGTCGGCCAGCAGCAGGCGGATGGTGTCGCTCAGCTCTGCCAGCACGGCCAGCACATCGCTGCGTTTCACACTACAGTTGCGCTCAATGATGCGCGCCAACTCGTCGGTCTCTATCGTGCCGAGGTTGACGGCCCTTGCGAAATACATTCCTTTGTAGGGCGAGTCCTTTCGCTCATCTCTAACTAGTCTATAAAAAATTGCCATCACGTTTCACTTTTTGTTGTAAATATTTGTTGCTCTGAAGGTTACAGCGGCAGGGCCGCTGCTGTCCCTTTCACTTCCCTTCCACCAGGCTTACACGAAAGAGATTCTTGCTGTTGGTGTGGTGACGTTCGAACTGTTTCCTGACCAGCATCTTCGAGAGTCGCTGAACCCAACAGTTGTCTGTCTTTACACTGACGTAGCGTTTCTTCATGGCAGACAAGATCTGTGCAGCGCTCATGAGCATCTCTTCCTCTTTGTCTGCTGGCTTCCGAAACATCTCGCAGAAGATTTCCTCCATGCTGTCATGCAACTGGAAGTTGATGTTCTGCTGTTGAATGCGCTGTTCACGCTCATGGTCGAACCACGACGGCAGTCCTGCATCCAGTTCTGCCTTAACCTGTGCGTAAAGTTGCGGATGATTGATGGGACTCTCATTGTCAATGCGCCCTGTAAGTTGCAAACACATAAAACGGCGAGAACCTGTCGAGTCAGTCAGTGGGGTAGGGTCGTTGGTGGTAGCGATGAAGGTTGCGTAACGCTGTCGGTTGAGAATCTGTGAGTCATACAACTTGCGCGTTTTTACATCTGCTTTCTGTAGCACGTGTTTCAAGAAGGCTCCCTGCTGGTGTGACAGGCTGTCGTACTCATCAATATTAATCAGACAGAAGCGTGTCAGCATGCGTTCTGCTACGTTCCGGTTGGCAAAGTCTATGCGATCGGTATAGTAATCTGCCAGTTCGTCAGGTAGAAGACGGCGGCAGAACGTTGACTTACCGTCGCCCTGTGCGCCGATGAGCAATGGCACCATGGCATTACCATACTGACCATTGCGTCCCAGCCACTGAGCAACCATGGCGCGCAGCCAGACGGCGAAGTCATGCGCCCAGTGCTCGTTATTGGTCGGCACACGCTGAGCCATGGCTGCGATATGGTCCTGACCGTCCCATCGGGGTAGCTGACTCAGGAATTCCACGATGGGGTCGTAGTCCTGTACCCAGGTGGAGTCGACATAGCGCTTAATGTCCTTGTCCCATGCCTCGATGCCTTCCGACAGTGCCTCCATGGTGATGGTGGCCAGTGCGTGACGGTCCAGTGGTTGCCAGTCGGCAACGATCTCACCACGTTGCATGTACTCCACGCCATCGCTGATGAGGTTGCGGCGCAGCAGGTAACGTTCTTTCATAAACTGCTTCAGCAATTCCATGTGCAGGGTGAAATAGGGCACCGCGTCTTTTTCGCGTTCCAGCAGCTGTGGACGCTGGTAGCACATGCCATAGACATTGCGGAACGTGCGGCGTACCAGTACTTCGTAACCCTGAAACTGACTCATGTGCATCAGGCGGCGCAGACAGAACTCTGCCTCCAGACCGTTTTTCATGGTCTGACGGGCCAGCTCTTCCAGCATGATGTCTATCTCCTGGTGGTTCTGCGCCAGCACCTCGGCATAACAGAACTGGAAGCGCGTCATCTGCATCTTGCGCTCGTCGTAGCCCGGCAGACTGTCGCTGGGCAGTAGCACGCTGGCTGCCGTACGACGGCGCAGACTCATGGCTAGCGATTCTGTGGGCTGCTCCAAGACAAAGGCTGTGGCATGTTCGTTATAGTATGTCTCCGGATCTGCGCTCATGCGACAGCGACGCCCACCATCGCCCATCTGGGCACGGATGCCCGTCTGTCCCTCATAGAAGCGTGCAGCCAGGGCCAGTGCATGTTGACGGAACAGTCTGCTGTCGTTACCTTTCTCCGGCAAACTGCCATCGGGTAGGGTAGCCCTGCAGACCACCTTCAGCGTACGTCCTGACGAACCGCGGAAGGCCAAGAGTGTCTGCGGCAACAGTGTTACGCTCTTACGTAGTTGCTGCCAAGAGCCTCCTTCATCGACGGGCAGTGTCAGCACCACCACACCTCTATAATCATCGCCTGCGCACACGCGCACGTCGGGTAGTGCGGGCACGCCCACAAGCTCACCCTCCTGACGGTTGCCGCATAGCGCCACCGCCTTGCGTAGGCGCACCACTGCCTGTTCGTACTTGCCGCTACGGAGCATTTCTGCCCACTCAGCAGCACTGATCTCTCGTTCTCTCTGCTGCCCTCTTGTGGCATAGCAGATTGAAAGACCCTCTTTCAATGTATTTGTTGTCTTTGTTGTCATAGTTGTCGTTAAATAAATAAGTTGTCGTTTAAAAATAATAGTTGTCGTTTCTGAATTATTAGCTGTTCCCGTCAGCGAGACAGCTGTTCCCGTCTCTGGCTACAGCTGTCTCATCTGTGGGAATAGCTGTCTCGTGGAAAAACGCTCACCGTTTTCCGAAAAGCGCTCACCGTTTTACCCAAAACGCTCACCGTTTTCTGCTGCCTACAGCTGTCTCGTCAGTGGGGTGGGCTGTCTCAGTATTGGCTTAGGCTGAGTGAATGCTTGGTGAAACCTTCGTGGAACGTCTGCGCGCCGCGCGCCTGCCCGCAAAACCTTATTCTATCGTGCTTTGCGCCAGGTTGGTGAAAGGTGAAAGCATTTTTTCATTTCTCATTTCTCATTCCACATTCCACATTCGTCACTCCACATTCCACATTCTCTCTCTTCCAGTTCGCGTAGTATCCGTCGCATGCGGGTGGGCTGGCCATGGTGCAGCCAGTAGCAGTGGTTGCAGGTGTGGCGGTAGGTCCCCGTGGGATAGCGGCGGAACTTGCTGACGGGCAGCTCCTGTCCGCAGCAGCGACAGACGAGGCTTGTCGCCTGTCGCTTTCCTTCATCACGTCGTCTCATCTATTCCTTGATTCCTAGGTTCCTTAGAAAATAAATGGCGCATTTAGTAGAACCAGGACTGGTGGCGGTTGTCATGGTAGTCGGGTCGGTAGCTGACATGTATCCAGAAGGCACCGCGACGGTTATGTTCCAGGATGCACTGGTCGAAGTCCAGGTGGTTCACTATCCAATAGTACCACTTGCGTGCCGTGTCCAGGTCCGGGACATGCAGATCGGCCGCACAGCCATACAGATGTTGCGAGTTCTCCACGCCATGGACTGCTTTGTTGAGCAGTTCACAGCGGTAGCCGCTGTTGATGCGGATGGGGTGGCCGACGTGGTCACGCAGTGGCTGCAGCACCTCGCGGCACAATTGGCGCAGGTGTACCACCACGTCCCACAGCTGCGGTGTGTTGTCAATACCCAGACGGCGGGCCGTCTCACTTTCTATGAATTCACCCAGTCGGAAGTTCTCCGTGAGCTTTGTATTTAAATCAATTGTCTTCATACGTTTTCCTTTATTAATTGTTGAACATGTCGTCTATCTGGCCAGATTGACGATGCAAAGGTATGAAGTATCGGTAAGTCATCAAAAATGTCGTAGTATGTCGTAAAAAGAATCTTTCAAGAGCATTGTAAGTGATAAAAAATACAGCAAGTTACAACGTTCTATGTCTTGGTCTTTACGACACACCCAAATATGTGTTGAAAAATTTTTTTCATTTTTTTTGGTGATTTCAAATTTATTGTTTACCTTTGCAGCGCCATCTGCTAACCCTGCTGAGGAGTAACTTGGTGGTAATATATATGAGAAATCATGTACTACTAATATATTGCTGGCTGTGCGTATTACTATTTCTATCTGAGTCGTTGTTGGCTCAGAGGATGGATACAGGTCATAAGGTTGATACACTTTCCATGAAGGAAAGGGTGTCATTCCGTACTAATGCGGTTGACTGGCTATTGCTGGTGCCGAATATTGGTGTGGAATTCGACCTTCGTCGCTACAACTGGAACCGTTGGGCCGTGGGACTGAACCTCCGTGCAAACTGGCAGTCGAGTCACACCTTCAAGCCTGGTGTGGTCTACAATGTCGCTGAGGTGCGTGCAGAGGTTCGCAACTACTACCGCATAAGACTGCTTGACGGGAAATATATCGTCCCCAAGGAACATAAGTGGGAGCGTTGGGTGTCTCCCCGTCGGGCTGTTTCCAAACATCCTACGACAACCTATTACCGTGGTGCTTTTGTGGCCTATAATAATTTCTCGTTGAAGTTCGGAGATGAGGGCCGTCAGGGTTCAGCCCTGATAGGCGGTCTGCTGTTTGGCATCATCCGTCCGATGTATGCTTTTGCCAATGGCAACACACTCGACTTCGAACTGGGTACTGCCATTGGAGTGGCCTTTGCCAACTACGACACCTTCCGTCATGATCCACAGGATGACTGTTATCCGATAGTAGCCCGTCAGCAGACGACGGTCATGCCAGTCATTAATGATTTGCGTATAGGTTTTGTCTATCGGTTCGGCAATTATCCAATAACAAGCAAATACCGTTGGCGTTACGATGTGGATGTACCATATCAGCAGCGTCTCGATGATATCATTATGAACAGGCGTATTCAGCGTGCTGAAAAGCAGCGTAGTGACTCTATTGAAGCCGTTGTGCGCAACCTGTTCTGGCAGAAGTACGACTCGCTGGTTAAAGTCCTTCCAGCTACGGAGCCTGTCCAAAAGCCCGAAAAGGCAGAAAAGCCTAAGAAGGCCGAAAAGATCGAAAAACCCAAGAAGGAAGAAAAGCCTAAGAAGGCTGAAAAGCCCGAAAAGCCCAAGAAGGCCCCCAAACCTAAAAAGTCTAAAAAAGAAGCGAAAGATGAATCATAGCGCCATCCGATATTTCCTTCCGTTGGTGGTGCTGCTGGTTGCCTGCACCCAAACGGAGCTCTGTGAAGAAACAGAGCACCCACATCGTATCTCTACGATGTTTAGCTTCAATTGGGTTAATGCGACATCTGACGAGTACGTGCACACCGTGCCCGACACGATGAATGTGCTGGCTAAACGTATCGTCGGTACGTGGAAGTGTCTGATTCAGCTGGACTCTTATAAGTCAGAGGGTTACTACCTGTGGAATGCTCCCGAGGAACTGCCTGAGGGTAAGACCACTGAGTTCAGACTGCGTAGCGGCATCTATAAGCTGTTGGCATTCAACCGTGATGACAAGGAGTTCATCTATGATGACATTGACAACTATATACGCACTGACGATGGCGACAAGCAGGTGTCTGACCTGAATATAGAGTATAAGCGCTATAGCTATGACGACCCCGAGTTGCGTGGAACAATCAGTTATTGGAAAGACTATAACAATTATGGCGGCAGTGCCAACTATATACAGCCAGACATTACCCCCATCTATTATGACTCTATCACGCCCATCCGTGTGGATGATCAAGATTTATCGAACTATGTATTCAAGCCTAATCTGCTGTCGCAGAATATTGACGTGAAGTTCCATATCCACAAGAAAGTGGATGTCGTTCCCTTCATCATAGACAGTGTCTATACCGAGATATCAGGCATCCCTTGTCGTGTCAATCTGGCTAATGGCTACATTGATGTCACCGAGACCTGTAAGATGCTCTACAAGAATCACTTCCGCGATGCTACAGGCAAAAAAATAAAGGACACGAATACGAATACGGAACTTGAATGCCATGGAACCATTGACGTGCTGAGTGTCGTCAATGCTCCCGATGAGAAGGTGACCTATGGTCCTGGCATCCTGCAGGTGATGATTTTTGTGAAAAACCGAAGCATGCCTATTCGTGGCAAGGTGAACCTATATTATCCCATCCGCCGCGCTAACCTTTATGAGTTGACCGAAGACGGTCTCCATGCCATCAGACATAAGCGGCATGGTACTATCGATATTGAGGCCAATCTCATTATTGACGAGAACTTCCTCGTGACATCGGATGATGAAAGTGGTTTTGAACGCTGGATTTCTACCGACGAGACGGATGTTATTGATATATAACTAATAAGTATGAAACGAATAAACTACATAGTACTCATCGTGCTGGCAGCAAGCTTAGGACTAGTTGCCTGCTCTGAATCGTACCCAAGCGTCAATTATCAATATGAGTCGGTGCCCACTAATTCTGAGACACCTGGCGAAGACCGTTCTGTCCCCCTTATGGTCTTTGTTGACCGCCAGAGCTTCTTCTCACTGTCTTCTACACGTGGTGCCGGCCATTTCGATCCTATCGAAGCCACTTCACCAGAAGATAAAAAGGAGAAGTTCCGCAATACTCCGTTCTATCTTTTTGCTTTCCGCGATTCCAAGTTCACCTCCACTTCCTATGACAATCCTCGGTTGCACCAATTGCCTGACTTGACTTATACGTTGCTGGCAACAAATGGTGGGAAAAAAGATAACGAGAATTTGGACTGTTTGGTGGATGATTATAACTATCATACAGGCTATAAGGTCTTTTTGGATGATGTGGGTGGCATGAAATTGCCAGACAAACCATATTTATTCTATTATCCTGACTATCAAGATGTAGGATTCAATTTCTTCGCTTATTCCATCGATGATGCTGTGTCTGCGGACGACATGGCAAGTGAGCCGCAGGCTACGCGAACTCAGGAAAGTATTTACTACGACCTTGCCATCGATGGTACACAGGATATTATGTGCGGCATTGCACCGGAAATCAAGAAGGAAGATTTAAATGCTGGAAGGTATCATAATATAAAATTGACAGAAACAGAGAAAAAACGTGTCCTTGATATCGGAAAATACTGTACCTATGCCGCCCACCGCAATATTCATCCATATATTAACATGCGCCATCAGTTGACGCGACTGGACTTTGTGGCCTACCCTGGTGATTCAACAGCTGATTTCGTATTCATTGATAGTGTTAAAGTAAAAGCTCCTATGAAGGGCCGATTGGTTGTAGCTGACAATGATACTACCCGGATGGGTTATACGCCAGATCCCGCGAGCGAAGGTTGGTTCGTACTCCACGAAGGTCCACATAAAGATGATGACGGGAAATGGATATGTGACGTGATGCCAGCGGGACAATACAAGACAAATCCCTGGCACAAGGAGTATAATCCAGATCCAGATAATCATCCCGAACTCGCCTTGCCAATCACTGATCGTATTCAGCCTGACGAGGAAATAATTTGCTTAGGCAGTAAAGACCATAAAGGTGCTTGTATTATGCTGCCAGAGTCTGAAGAGTTCCTTGTGAAGATTGTGGGTACTTATGATCCTAATGACCCGACGAAGAAAAGAAGGTTCGAGTCAGTTTACCGTCTAACACCCCAGCGGAACGAAGAAAATTTGGGGGAGGATGGCAAGTATAGGTTCTGCTCAGGACACTACTACACTATTGCTGTGGCGGTATACGGTCTGGAGGTCGTTGTGGTCAACTCGACAATCGATGCCTGGAAAGACGGAAAAACGGTGGAGATAGATCCTGACAATCCGGTAGGCGGTGATATTTATTGAACAAGAAAAAAACGAGATAATTCATATTTTTAATTCATTTATTTTTTAACTAAACCCAAAACAGTATGAAAAAGTATTTCATGTTTGCAACGGTGGCCATAGCATCGCTATTTGCCAGTTGCTCCAACAGTGATGACTTCGTAGCCCCCCAGGTTACCAGTGAAGACGTAGCTTCTGGAGATGCTCTTGTGCCCATCCAGATTGGTGTCGGTTCACACATCGATGTGTCTACTCGTGGTACCGGTACAGTAGGTTCTGTAGGTGCTGCTGGTCTTCAGAATGCTTGGTATGGTCAGGAGATTAACGTGTTTATGACCAAGAAGGACGACAGCAACAAAACCACAATGGAGCTGGCTGAAAACAATGGTGTTTCACTCTATGAGAATGCAGCGATGTACACTCCGGGAACCCCCAACAACCAAACCGTCTGGAAAACTTCTGAAGGTGATGTTTATGGCAGTACTCCTCAGCAGACCGGTCAGGCCATGCTGAAGGATGGTAGCATCAAGTACTATCCTATCAACGGTAATTTCGACTTCTTCGCTTATCATGGTGATGGGGCTACTGCTACTCCTGTCCTCAATGCTGCCCGCGATGCTTATGAGGCTACCTTTACTATTGATGGTACTCAGGACCTGATGGCTACCAAAGCTGTGCTGACAGAGTCTCAGGCAGGTATTATGAATGCATTGGAGGGAGCCAACAAGGAACGCTATTATTCTGCTTATGCAGCCCGTCGTGAAGTTCAACCTTATCTGGTGTTTGACCACTTGCTGACCCGTTTGCAGTTCAATATCAAGGCCGGTAATCCGAAGACTGCCGGTGTGGAGACTTGCTATCAACTGAATGCAGATCCTAAGGTTATCATTTCTACTACCACCTTCGATAACATGCTGACAAAGGCAGACTATGTTCTCCACAACTATGCACTTATCGGTGGCGACCCTGGATCTACAATCTCTATAGCTACCTATGAAGGTTACGATGCTGAAAAAAAGGCATCATATTCTCCTCAATATACTGCTGACGGTGGCGTGAATGTCATCAGTGCAGATGAATATAATGCTCTCTATGCCGATGCTGCAGCCAAGGCCGCTGCCTATACTAGTACTATCAATCAGGTAGATCCTTCTGATCCATACTATACAGGTGTGAAGGTTGAAAAGATTGAGATATATTCTAAGACAAAAGGTACACTGCTCACTGCTTGGACTGCCGCTGATCCCCAGCGTCTGACATGGGATGCTGCTGATGCAACTACTACCGGTTGGTTGAGCCTAAAGCAGCATGTAGGTGACACTTTGGGCTATATCAAGAATGATCGTAGTGCCTATATAGAGAAAGCCTCTTGGCCTGGTACGCTGACCGAGAAGGAACAGACTGAGTATACCCCATTCTACAATCCTAACAGCGACCTTATTACTCTGCAATCTGTTGCTCCTGGCTACTATGCTGCTGGTGCCACCGATGCTGAGAAATTCTACTACAAGCAGGTCGGTGAGGCTCTATTGGTATCTAAGCCTGTTTCTTATACCGAAGATTTTTCTGATATCGAAAGATACTATATTCGCATCACACTTTCTCAGCGTGTGAAAACTAACTGGAACGGTAACATTGATACCCCTCCCTTTGATCCTGTTATTCACTCTATTCCTGCTCCAGAAGGTGGATTTAAGGAAAATACTTCTTACACTGTAAATCTGACCCTCTATGGAACGGAGCAGATTGACGTCTATACTACCGTTAATCCTTGGGCAGATGGTGGTGCTCCTATTCCTGTAGAGGTTGAATAAAACAAACAGTCTATGAACAAGTCTCTGTATATAATGGCCTTTGCCGTGGCTACACTCTTAACGGGGTGTAGCACCGGTGATGGGGCCTTAGACCTGGAAGAGGGAATACCTGCTGATGGACAGCCAGGCTCCATCTTCACCTCGGCTACGAGCAACAGCGAGATTCCGATCCAACTGGGATTCGGTTCTCAAAGTATGACACGTAGTCCGTTGGACTCGGAGGTGGGCACGGGACTGTTTGAGACACCTTCTGGTCAGTATTTGGGCGTGTTTGGACTGGCACAGCAACCCCAGCCGATTGCCGAGCCGACACATCCCGGACCCGTGGATGCTAACAGCATTGACTGGGTAGCTAATTCAGACGGTCTGATGACGCTGATGACACTCAACCATCCTGCCAGCGTGACTATTGTTGATGCTGGCTCTAAGTTGGGAACCATCACGACATCGACCCGAGTGAGTGAAGTGAGATTCCGCAATCCATCAACGATGGATCCGCAAACATACTTCTATCCTATGGGTGGTTGGTATAACTACTACTTCTATGGGTACTATCCTCGTCAGGAGAGTGGAGTGAATGTCTCGTCCAACAAGATAACCGTAGATTTTACGCTCGACGGCACGCAGGACGTTGTCTGGGGTAAAGCTGTGCCCTACACGGACGGAACATCGAATTTCCCCGCTTCCGACCTGACCTCTGGCTTTAATGCCCGTTACTTCCGCCAGAAAGCAAGTACTGGTATAACCGACCAGAATGTGTTGCCTCATCTGGCACTGAAGCACAGCCTCACCATGGTGAAGTTCTTTGTCATCTGTGACGATACCGAAGGTTTTAACGACTATGTGACTGGCGCAGACCCCAACAACTTCCAACTGGCTGGTATGTCGATAGACCGCATGCCGGTGAAATGGACGCTGACGGTGGCTGACCGCTATGGTGCCTCTGACGATGAGGACCTAACCACGGAGGGTAAGCTGTTGCTGACAGATCCTGATGATCCCAATCTGCTGAGCACGCCTATCTACATCCACAAGGATGACGATTCGAATCCCTTTGACGGTGGGAACCGCATCAATATCCCCCTGTGCTCGAATCCCGAGTCGAGTGCTCTCATTCGCTCAGAGTCCGTCTATGTTGGCTATGCCATGATTCCTACGACGGATATGATTGTGGATAACCTGGAGGCCATTGGCAATGCGATGGGCGACCACGACGGACAAAACCTGAAGAATCCGTTCGTCAAGCTGAAATTCTACCTGAATGGAAAGGAAGTGGATGCAGACTCTCCTGTGACCCACAAGATTGGTGGCGATGACCTGAACCTCCAGAGGGGTAAGATCTATAATGTCTACCTGAAGGTGAAGGTACCCGATGCCTTGTCGGCACGGGCTACGCTGGACCATTGGGAGGAAGCTGGTGATCTCAGTGACCGGAATATCGAACAGGATATTGAATGATGATGAAACGTTTGATATGGACGATAGTGGTGGCTGCGACAGGTGTCGTCGGCGCTCGCGCACAAATGATTGCCGCGAGCACCGACGCCCTGTGGCTGGCCACGATGTCGCCTAACCTTGGCGTAGAACTGGTAGTAGGTGAACGGTCTACCCTGGGGCTGAATGGTCTGTGGACCAGCAAGCCATTGGGCAAGGATATTAAGATCAAGGCCCTACAACCGGAGTATCGCTATTTCTTCTCGGGACGCCCGATGTTCCGCGAGTTCATCGGCATCGGTGCCATCGGCGCCCTCTACGACATTACATGGGCAGGCAAGGTCTATGACGGCACTGCTGTGGGTGCTGGACTGACCTTCGGTTATGTGCTGCCCTTGAGCCGTCGCCTTAACATTGATTTCCATGCGGGCTTCGGCATGATTTTCTACCGGCAGAAGGAGTACTTCACCGGTGACAACTATGATAAAGAGTATATCATTGATGGCGAGTTGTCTACCAATGCTACGGGCTACTATCTGTTGCCCACCCGTATCGGCATCTCGCTGAGCTATATCTTAAAATAAAGACCTATGCGACACCGTCTGCTGCTTCTATTGTTGATGTTGGTTCCCTGTGCTATGATGATGGCGCAGGTCGAGAAACCCATTCGTGTAAAGGGTAGGGTAACAGTGCACAACAGATCAACGGAAAAGGATGGCTATGAAGCTGTGTATTATGCCCTGATGCCCAAGAGCGAGGCCCAGCGAGCCCATGCAGATTTCAAACGACTCACGGGTGACGATGCTGGTTCTGACGCTAGCATGGATGTCAATCTGATAGAGCGATTGGAGGAGCTTCGTAAACAATATGGCTTTTCCAAAATGACCAAAGGCAGTGGACGCTTTGAACTGAATGCTGTCACGGGCTGGTGTCTGCTGTTTCTGACCTCTGTTGAGAAGAATGTATCAGACATCGTAGATATTGTTGACGGGAAAGAGGAATACGATGTAAAGATTAAGGTAGTACGTACTGAGAATGTGTATATTAGCGGTACGGCAAGAGACTTACCCAAGATTGGTGGCAGTACGGGTGATCCTGATGATGGAAACGAATATTTTGGCATTAGTATTGATTTGCCAGAGGGTTATGCTACCGATGATGCCCGATTAATTATCCAGACCTTTGCCGTTGATTGTCAGACAGAGGATACGGTAGCCTATTGTGATCCGGTAGTCTACGAGGCAGCCCGTTATCATCGGCTGCAGGACAAACGGATGAACTTTGACTTTTTTACCTATGATACGCTACGCCATGCCTATAAGTCCAGTATAACGCTGGCCAAGGGTGAGCGTATCCGGGTGGATACCATGATTGTCTACAAGAAGACTGACAAGAAAAAGAAGTTCCGTGGTCCTTATGTGTTTAAGTTAGAAGATTATCACCACAATTATCATACAGGAGGCTGGGGAGGAACCTGCCTCCGCCTGCGTCCGTTTAAGTTCTTGGATTTCTCGCCCGCATTGGCTGAGATTGAACTGACGGAAGAATTCAAAGAGGAGGCTGAACAACAGTTCGGTGAGCAGAAACAGGACTTAAACCTGCTATTCGAAGTGGGTAAAGCCGACTTGAAGCAAGATTCTATCAATCAACAACTGATGGATAAATTGGTAGAGGAACTTCGTTCATATGGCGAGAAACTCGTTGCCCCCGAGATCAAGGGTATGGCGTCTCCAGACGGTAATATGAAAACCAATCAGGAGTTGGCCTATCGGCGTGCCCAGAAAGCTGCAGGCATCCTGCAGCGATATGTGTCTAAGCATGTTACTTCCTCGTCCGAAGTCTATACATGGGGCGATGTTGCCGAACGTCTCCGCGTGAAGGGCAAGATAGAAGAAGCTAACCAGTTGATGGCCATTGCGGAACGTACTACCACCCCAGACCGTGAATTGCGCCAGTTGCCGTTCTATGAAGAGGAAGTCGTTCCCATTCTGGAGAGTATGCGTATCATGAAAGTGTCCTATAAGTATATGCGTGCGAAAATCCTCACTCCTACGGAAGCTATGGAGGAGTATTTCCAGAACAAACCCCTTTACCAGTCGGGTAAAAAGAAATTTTCCAATGGTGACTATTGGAATATCTTCGACCAATTGACCGACAGCGTGGAACTGGACACACTGACGATGATAGCTTATCGGCAATTGAAACGGGACCCGGACTTTGCCACCGACAAACTGGCTCCCTATGTCTTTAACAGGGTTGCCTTGCTGAACTTGCGTAATGGTACCCCTAATGCTCGCATTCTGGAGCCTTTTATTGACTTGTCCCGTCGTACAGTCAATGCCCGAAAACCAGTCAATGATGTACTGACCATAACAGTCAATCGTCAGGAGATGCTGATGAACCAGGCAATCACATATTATATGGAGACCAAGATGGATTCTGCCATGTTTTTTGTTGATTGGTTGAGTGATCCCAAACGTACAACCCCGGAGACACTTGAGACGATGAGTGCCAGTGTGAATAGTTTGAGGCGCATCATGGATCTCAAGCGATTGCATTATACTACACCTCGTTCTCCTGAACAGGAACGCGTATATAAACAGGCAAAGGATTACGTGTTGGGAATCAGTGACGAGAATAAGGCTATCCTCTATTCTGAGATTCCAGACTGGGGAAAAAGCAGCGAAGGCTTGAAATATGTTGACCAGTTGCCAGATGATATGCCTAAGAAGTGGTATCTGAAAGCTCTGCTGTGGGCTCAGAAGGGAGAAAAGGTAGCTTGTCATGAAGTGGGACGCGATCAGTTAGACGTTGAAGACGATGAGGACCAGATAGATATTGGTGGCGGCTTCCACCTGCTATCAGAGGCTGACGAACTCAACCTGCCTGATGATAAGTATCAGCCTTACCAAGAGGCCTTGGCAAGATTCAAGGAGCAATTGGAGAAAGAGGGAAAACCAATGCCTGTCCTTAAAGAAAAGCCCAAGGCTGAGGACGATGATGTGGAAACCGACAAGATACCATATTATCTGGCTTACTTCAATCACGCCTTTGAGTTGGAACCCCTTTACAAGCGTATGTACTTCAATGAGGGACATGTTCCTGAGGAAATGCGCGAAATATATAAATATAAGAATAAAGATATTCCCGCTTACCGTAAGCTGTTTAGACAACTGCAAGCTTATGAGGCTCGTCAGCGGGAGATACCTCAAGATACGAATGAAGAGAATAGTGCTGATTCTACTGCTGAGTAGCTTTTTGTCGCTGAATGCCGATGCTCGCTCTTGGATGCCACGTGATGTAATGACAACACCGCGTGACACTACACAGTATGGTGAAGACGATGATGAAGCGGTTGCGGATACTGTAAAACGTACCAAACGTAACATTGCCGAAGGTTTTAATGCCTTGGATTTTGTCATGGGTCACCGTTATAGGGCTTATGGCGAGGAGTTTACGCCTAAGTGGCACGATCACCTCTTCTTCCAGGCAGGTCTGGGCGCTTTGCAGATGGTGCCGCCCAATGATGGCTACCGTTTCAATGCGCTGACGATGTTGCAAGTTGGTGTGGGTAAGCAGTTCAATAAACTGAATTCAGCGCGTGTCCTGTTCCATGGCGCATGGGGTTATCAGCAGGCTAAGGACCGCCGATTTACCAATTATGGTGTACGTCTGGAGCATTTGTTCAACTTCTCGTCTTACTTCGCCGGCTACAAACCCTCTCGTCTGATGGAGATGTCTACCATCCTCGGTATTGGTGCACAATACAGTCGTCTCAGCTACAAGAACGTGATGTGGGAGAAGGCACAATTGGCTGACATTGCAGCACTGGAAAAGGCTGGTGACTATGAAGAGGCTGCCGTTATCCGCGAGAATATGCCGAAAGACCTTAGCGGTACGTCGTTCGAAGGACATTTCGGTCTGCAACTGCGTTTCTTTACAGGTCCGCAAGGCTATATCCACGTTGAGCCTTACATCGGTGTGGCTACCGACAAGATGGACCTGAGCACGAATCTGAACTGGCGTAAGGTGGATGTGTTCTATGGCGTCAATGTTAACTACACCTACTATCTGCACAACAACCTGTCGCCTGCCGAGCGTCAGCGATTCAAGAAGCATCACAGTGACAACCTCTATGCTACAAAGGAAGACTCCATACCCAGTATCTGGGAACAGCCATGGTTCTTTGAGTTTAGCAATGGCCCTGCTTGGATGAGTTCATCGGTGGGCATTGGCGAGTCTATGGGTCTTAATACAACGATGAGTGTTGGTAAGTGGTTCTCGCCGGTTATTGGTCTGCGTATGTCAGCGACAGGTCAGCAGGTGACGTGTGGACGTGTTAAAGACACACGTTACCATTGTTATTACTTAGGAGGACGATTGGAAGGCCTGTTCAATCCATTGGGATTCATGAAAAACTTCCAATGGGATCGTCGTTGGGGCTTTTTCCTGGCTGGCGGTATAGAATATGGTCAGGTGAAACGCTATGAGGCGAAGGAACTCAGTACACGTTATGAGGCCTATCAAGGTGCCCTAAACCTTTGGTGGCAGCCGATAGATGGTCTTCGTGTCTTCATGGAGCCACGTGTTGCTTTCTATGTCTATAAAACTCCCTATACCAACGTGTCGTGGAATAAGCATAATCGTGCCAAGAGTGTTGCTGTCCAAGTTGGTATGTCGGTATCCACACGTTCGTTTCAGTATAGGAAGCGTTACTTTGGTGAGGAATCGGAGACTCAACGTAAGATTCCTGTTAATGTCGGTTTGGCTGGTGGCATCCATCTGCTGTATCCTATATGGAATATTGACGATGATAACTCGGTGGGATGGAATGCACGGGCTTTTGGAGAGTACTGTTTCACACCACTCCATGGCGTGCGTGCCAGTTTCGACTACCTGCCATACAAGCGCCACGATATCCGTCACAAAGAACACGATAACAACTATGGTTTAGTATCGTTAAGCTATGCGCTGAATCTGAGCAACCTCTTCTGGGGTGCCTATTCTCAACGTCCTATCGACTTTACGATCTACATGGGTCCGACGGCCAATGTGCTTTCCTCCTTTGATTTTGGTGTCCATGGTGGTGGTAAGTTGCGCGTGCGTGTCATGCCACACCTATCGGCTATCTTAGAACCTACTCTCTATGTGCTGCACAGCAAAGAGATGACGAACCAGTATCTGGTTTTTTTCCGCGATTTCCATCTTGTGGAGAACATCAATCTCGGTGTCCAATATGAATTCTAATATTTTCTACTATGTTTCGTAAGCTATTCTCCCTCCTCACGATAATCCTGATGACAACCTCCCCTGCCGCTGCGCAGGATAATCCTGAAGTTGCCGTCGAGGCATTTAAGCAGACTCTGTTGGAACTAGTTAATGCAAAGGATGATAAAAAGCGAATTTCCTCTGACCGAACCAATCAATTGGCAGAGGAAATACATAAGAAGTATAAAAAGAACGTGAAGGTCCTTGTGGGTTTAGCTGAAGCGTATTCAACGATTAAAGATACGGCGAGCTCTTACCGTTTCTACAACTATGCTATTCGCGTCAATCCGAAGGATATGACACCATACGTTGCAGCAGGAAAATGGGAGGAGACAGAGGAAACTCGCCAATCATACGAGCGTGCATTAGCATGGTATGAAAAAGCAATCAAGGCTAATCCCAAGGATTCTACGGGATACCTATGCAGCGCAAGACTATTGTCACTGAAATTAGGTGATGACGATGCCGCTGCTGCAAAAATTAAGGAGATTGCAGCCTTTAACTCTACCTTTCCTGTTAATTTGAATATCGCACGTATTTATTCAAAGACACAGAAAGGATTTGCCAAGTCATTTCAATACTTTGCTAATGAAGATTTAAATAAATTTGAAGTTGAAGACTTGATGGACTATTCAACAAACTGTTTTTTGGTTGCTGGACATTTTGAAGAAGGTATTCCTGTGATAGAATTTGCTATAAAGAAATATCCGACATATCCTCAGCTCTGTCGTGTTGCCCGTATGTATGCAATGGGACAAAAAAAATACCAGGAAGCAGTAGAGTATGGAGAAAACTTTTTTGCCAATAGGACTGAAAAAGTGAAAATCTTGGATGACGATTATGTGCAATTGGCAGAGGCGTATCAGAAATTGAACAAAACAGATAAAGCTATCGAAGTTTACGAGCGTACGATAGCTGCTGACAGCATAGGTGAGAGTTCACGAAACAATTCCTATCGTCAGATGGCAACTATTTATAAGGACTTGGGCGAATGGGATCAGGCTTATGCCACTTATCAGAGATTGTTCGCACAACAGGAGGCAGATGGAAAGCCTAATGCTAGTGATATGATGACCTATGCGCAATTATACCAGGAACAGGCGGAGGAATTGAATGGAGAGGAGAAGTTGGATGCCTATCACAAGGCGTTGAAGGCATGGGAATATATGGCAGAAAAGAGTCCGGAAAATGCTAGCGTGGCATATTATTATGCACTGGCAGTCTGTCCGAGGATAGATCCCATCTTGAAAACAGATTTGTTGCTTCCCTATGCTTCTCAGTTGGTTTCCTTGATGGAGGGGAAGTCTCAACTGAGTGAGAGAGAGCAGAAGCTTGTGGCTTATGCCTACTACTCGCTGTCGTTCCATTATTGGCAAAATGAGGACTGGCAAGAGTCATTGCGCTATGCGGAGTTGAACTTGAAATATGATCCGGAAAATAGTACTTGTCAGCAAATCAAAGAAAAAAGTATAAAGTTGTTGGGACGTCGCCGTCGTTGAAACTATAGAACATGACACAAAGACGATTTTAAGCTATTGTAATGACCAACAACCCTTACCATACCGACTCGCATCGCATGGGACGCCGCAGTCATCATAAGGACTATCGGTGGGCTGGCATATACCATATTACTATGACGGTGAATGACAGGCGGCGGCAGCCGTTAGGACACATTGTGGGGGATGCCAGTAAGGCTGACGGTGATCCTGATGCACCGCGGGTGGTGTTGTCAGAGATAGGGGAAATGGTGGAGCACGAATTGCTGCATAGCATCACTGCCAGCTATCCAATGGTAGAGGTGCAGGACTATGTCATCATGCCTGACCATGTGCATTGCATCATGGTGGTGAAGAGCACCATCATCAGCAAGAACGGAAAAGAAACGCATCTGGGGCAGCTGATTTCCGGTTTCAAAAAGGGCTGCAGCCGCCGCTATTGGGAGATGACGGGGCAGGCAGCAGTTTTGCAGTGGGGAAACCCCACTGACGCAGGGAGGCAACCCGGGAACCCCACTGACGCAGGAAAGCAGCCCGGAAACCCCACTGACGCAGGGAAGCAGCCCGAGGCCGCCACAGCCGTAATCGGCACTGATGGTCTGCGGTCTGCGGGTTTCCCGCAGTCTTATGTGAAGATTCCTTCGCGCACCACTACTGGGCGGCAGCCGCTGTTCAGCAATCGCTATGTTGACGTGATACCGCTGGAAGAGGGCCAGCTGGAGACACAGCGAGCCTATATCCGCAATAATCCGCGTAACCGGCTGTTGCGCAGCCAAAACCGCTCATCGCTACAAGTACAGCGGGGCGGCATAGATACGGCGCTGTCGTTGTCGGCATTGCGGGGCTATCTCCAGTGCGAGTGTGGCTCTGCTTTTAGTGATGAGACGTGGATGATGGTTAGCCGGCGGCTGTTGATGAACGGTACACATGTCGAATGCGACAGCTATGGTGACCGACAATTGCTGACGAGACACCTGTTGCCTGTAGTATGCCATCGTAAGGACCTCCGCGATTTTGGCAAGCAGAAGGCTGCATGCCTTGAAGCCGCGAGACAGGGGGCAGTACTCGTCTCTGCTCATATTTCTAAAGGTGAGCAGGAGATTATCAACGCGGTGATGGACGAAGGACTGCCGGTGGTGAGTATTGATGATAATGGCTTTAGCGAGCTTTATCATCCGTCGGAACGACGGATGACGCTATGTGCGGAGCAGAAACTGCTGATAGTGACACCATGGGTATATAAGTATCGGCCTGCTGAGGGGGATATTACCGTGATAGAGTGTAAAACGATGAACTGTGTCGCACAGGCATTGTGCAGACAGAGGGATGATTGGTGGAAGAAAACTTAAAAAAGGAATAATGCGGGAAACCCGCATGACGATGGAATAGAAATGACACAAAGACTATTGTTGATAGCTAGCCTGCTGATAGGACTGTCGGTGGGCGTGGGGGCACAGACGCAGCGACAGGTAGACTCGTTGCTCAGCATCTGTAAGCCTTTGGCACAGACGGACATCAAGGGGGCTGAGACGAAGTTGCTGGATTTTAAACAGAAATATTTCGGTTTCCCTGCCGAGCTGTATATCGCACAATTGTATGACCAGGCTGACAGGAAGGGCACGGAGTACCGAGCTGAGGTGGCTCATGCCTATGACCAGACATCGCTGTCGCTGATGTCAAGAGGGGATATGGAACTGTATATCCTGAGCTTGTTCTATAGTGGTCGCAATGATGACTGTGTGGCAAAGGCACGTGAAGCACTGAGCTACTATCCGCAGAGCCTGCCGCTAAACAGGTATTTCTTCCGTTCACTGGTGTCACAAGGCCGTTACCGCGAGAGTCTGACGGCCTATGAAAATCTGACACATGCACAGTCAGCTGTTCTGGAACACAGCGACAGCGTGCACTATAGTGTGGCTTTGACGGGGTGGGTACGCTACTTATATCAACAGGGAAAGTTTGAGGAGGCAGCCCATTGGATGGAACCTTTTGCACAGCAGCGCCGCCAGTATGGAAAGATGACTGACGATGTCACCATGCAGCTTGCGAATATCTATATCGAGTGGGCCAAGAAACTGGAGGGTGCCGAGAAGGAACAGATGCTGCTCAAGGCAGACAATATCTTGGCACGGCGCATTCCTGAGACTACGATGAACGATGACCTCTTTGCCTATATGCGTGTGCAGATGGTACAGTTTCAACTGGACCCGGAAGCACAGAAGGGTACGGCCATCCCTGCCATCATGCAGATGGAAGAGGTGTTCCTGAAGAAGCCACAGTTGGATGAGCGCCACAAAGAACGCTTGGTGACGGGTTATCGCTATTTGATGAGTTACTACTTCATAGAAAAGGAAGACTACGCCCTGGCGGGGCAGTATGCTGAGAAGATATTGCTCTATGAGCCAGATAATGAAGGGGCCCTCCAAGTAAGAAAGCTCTATCAAAAGATGAAAAACAAAGGGTAAAAAGTAGGCTAATGCTTCTTGACGATTCTGCCCAGTGTGCTACTCATGCTATTGACGGGGATGGGTTGCGAATGATTGCGCAGATGACTGAGCAGTAGTTTTTTTAGTGCGTTGAAGACGGTGCTGTCCTGAATGGCAGCACGCTTCTGACTGGTCATGTGACTGATGATGAGACGTATGAGTTCGGCCTGTCCTTTACCCTTTGGCAGGTTGATGAAGGCACCATACTTCGGGTTAGCAACGATTTCCAATGTTCCCTCAATGAACATCCGAACCAGTTGCATGCAGAAGTCCTCCTTACGGCTATTGTCCAGATAACTGGCGAAGATGCTGTAGACGTATTGCGAGTGGTGGTTGTATTGCTCTATTTTGGTAAGCCTGTTGAGAGCGTAGATATCAATCACCCGCTCTTCGGTGACGACGAGATAACGACCATCGGCAGTGATACGTTGGCTGACGATACGTATCTGAATTAATCCATCAACATCGACTTTGTCTGGCTGGGGAACCTCCTGTCCGCAGCCTGACAACAATTCGCCGGTGTCGATGTCCTTTGCCATAGGCAAATACGATGTTTAAGTGTTAAAAATAATCTGTTTTCATCTTTTTTTCTTAGAGACAATGGCAGCTGACAGGTACACCCTTTCTGTCGAGACAGTAGTGGTGGTCTGATGTTGGCACACCCTCAGGATGCCATGTCTTTTCCGTTATTTTATTCTAGTGCTGAGGGAACGTCTTCCGTCCTGCGTCTGACGTTACTTCAGGTCCTCCTCCCTTATGTTTTTGACAAAGGGCTATTACACCTTCCATCTGACTGCAAATGTACGACAAAAACCGATACGTTGTTCTCGCTTTTCCATCTTTCTTCAACAAATGCCCACTTCCTTGACTTAAATCAATCATGTTTGATTATTCCTGAGCAAATGGTGAAATGATCATGAATAAAAATGTTCTTAATAAATAGTAAACAATTGGTGTAAGTAAATAAGTTTCAACTGCTGCGCCAAGAAAGGCCGATGCTGTATCGGTTTCTCTTGGCGTAATTGTTTGATGGCATATGTTCATATTGTCAACATTATTGATTTTAAGGTGTCTGCGAACACTTAAAATAGTTTAATTTTCCCTTGCTTGTTTCGTTTTTTATTCGTATATTTGCCGCGGTGTATTGTCTCCAAACGGCAACGCTGCTAGCCTATAGCGATAGAAAAGCCTACATGCAATAAACAAAATATATACTAATAACTTAAAATACAAGAGCTTATGAAAAAATTACTTACACTTATTTCAATGGTCGTGCTAGTGGCGATAGCTGCAGCGGCCTCGATGGTGGCGTTTAATAAGTCGTCCAGTCCGGTAAGTCAGCAAGTTGATCTTAAGAACAGTAGAAATGCAACATTGTTTGACAAGTATGGTGGCATGAAGATAGTGACGAGTGCTCGTCGTGCCGAGGCGATGAATGATTATGGCATCATAACAGAGCCTGACGAGGGAGAAGCTCGTTACTATACCATCTCGGGTATTGCTTGTTCATTTAGCGATGATCAGATTCAAGAGACTGAGCAAAGCGGAATAGCTACTGTTGTGTATTGTGCTGACAGTACTGTTTATATGAAGCCTATCGTCTCTAATTATTCCTCAAACGCATGGGTGAGAGGTCGTGTTGTTGACAATACGCTTGTTTTCCCGATAGGACAGCCAATAGCATACAATGCAAATTGGAATACTACGTTAAGCATTTATTGGTGTGAAGCCAACACATTATTAAAGGCTGAGGAACAGGCAGATATAGTCTTCGCGATTGTCGGTGACAACTTGGAGTTGCAGAATTCGAGTAGTGAATTGTTCCTGGGCGTTTTCTGGGACGACGACAATAGTTGGACAAGAAGTGGCGTTTTTGGTACCGTACTGACCTTAAATACAGAATACAAGCCCGCTTCTACAGAACTGGTCGTTCTGCCTGAAGGCGCAGAGGTAGAGGATTGGTATTTGATGGGCAAGGGAACTTCAGAAGTTCTTCAAAACATAAAAGTAGCCTTTGTGGAAAATGAGATATATGTCTCTGGCCTGTCAAATTATTTCCCCGACTCATGGATTAAAGGAACGATAGACAGCACTTCTGTTAGCTTCCCAAGTCTCCAGTTTGTTGGTGCATACGGTTCTTATAATGTCTGGGCGATGGGATTTAACTGGGATAGCGAAGTGCAGCCAGCATTTACCATGAGTTATGATGCAGAAAACGGTACGTTAGTGCTTGACGAGAATCAGCTTTTGGCTTTCAATGCAGATGAAAATCGCCTTTACTACCTTTCTTATTGTTGGACACTTGTTCTTACTAAGGATGTATCGATCTTTAATGCCTATACTAATTTAAATGACGCTATCAGTCAGGCTCAGGAATTGCTTAATAATGCAATTCTGACCCGTGATGGAATCAATATGCTTAACGAGGCAATAAATGCTGCTAATGAGGTAATGTATAGTTGTGATGTCAATGCCATGACTGCAAGTTATGAAGAACTCAATAGGGTCATTGCACAGGTTCAGAAAACAGAAATAAGAACTATTTCTGTATGGACGATTGCCGGTTCTACGGAGTTGTTGGGTTCTATATGGGATGTTACTGACACCAATAACGATATGACTGAAGATGAAAATGGCAATTTCGTATTGTCAAAGGAGAATATCAAGCTGGTAGCAGGAATTGTCTATGAGTTTAAGGTTGCCGGTGACCACTCATGGGATATAAACTACGGACTAAATGGTATCCGTGATGGTCAGAACGTTCAGTTGACAGTCGGCCAGAGTGGTATATACAATGTAAACTTCTATTTCTATCCGAACAACAACAATGGGTTGACATTTACCTGTGAGCTAATATCTACTGACACTCATGATGAATTGGTATATAATATAGACTATTCAGACTACAAAGGCTTCCCGTTCTATGTGATGGGTTACGTACCCGAGTGGTATGATGGTGTCATGACTGCTTTCGGTGCAAACTACGGTTACAAGACCGACGATGAAATGGCAGATTTTACTGGTGGTACTGAAGTTGGTACTGTTACCACTGCGGGTGGTACTATATACCACAAGGTTCTGTTGGATTCTCCAAGTTGGCACCAGTACTTCATCGCTGATGGTATCCCTACTCATATGGATGGCCGCTACAAAGTTGTGGCAAAGGTGAGGACTGCAGAGAGTGTCACCTTCAACGTCAACATGAGTTGGGGTTGGGCTGAAGGCCAGCAGCTTGCCGGTCAAGTATACATTCCTCAGAGCAATGAATTCGTTGAGGTAGAATGGGAATACGACGGTATTGGCGGCACTTCTTGTAACCTTGTTGCTCAGCCTGGTAGTTTCGAGGGTACTATCGAGTGGCAGTGGCTGAAGATTTATGAGGTCCAGGAGGGTAAAATTACTGATCTTATGAATGTCGTTACCAACCAGACAGTGTTTACAGTCTATGGTCAGGAGCGTGAATATACGGAATATGAGGCTGAAGAGCTTGGCATTGAGAGACCTGATAATCCTGGTCAGGCTTGGCACAACCAGTTCTGGATTGTCGCAAATCGTGTGCTTGAGGCTGGTGAGGAGACTGTTGTAGAGTTTGACTATGTCGCTAACAAGAATGCTAGTACTTTAACCCAGACTCATGGCGCTCCTGGTGCTTATGTTCACTGGGCAGCTATTGGTGATGTAAACTTCGATACCGAATGGCAGCATTTCGAGCGGGAATTCACTATTCCGGCTGAGGCAGCGGATAGGGATGCACAGTCTATCTCCTTCTGCATGGCCGTTATTAAGGAGGCTTGCAACTACACCATCACGAATGTAAGATGGTATGTGAAGAGCGATATGGAGGGTATGACTTATGAGAACCTGATTGATGCAGAGGGAACAAAGAACTTCTATGTGA
>Ga0310697_10000413_pt1 | contig 59143 bp, 49 predicted proteins | sample 172DNAGHGlowgp2_FD_203883 | JGI IMG/M metagenome (GOLD analysis project Ga0310697, IMG submission 203883) | Sheep rumen microbial communities from Palmerston North, Manawatu-Wanganui, New Zealand - 1728 DNA GHGlow gp2 (v2) (version 2) | ecosystem: Host-associated > Mammals > Digestive system >...
CCAATTACGAGGAACAAATGGAACGACGATGGCTCCACCGCGAAAACGCCTACTACTGGAGTTCCGACCATAACGACTCTTATCCCATCCCCGTCACCCCGGGTGGGGGTTCGCCATGGAGCATACCACAGTGGGGCTGGTTAGGGTGTGACTCGACGGAGGTACAGTCCTACGTATTTCTCCTGAATATCAACCAGGAATCGCCGGAAATTTCTTCGCTGCCAGACATCCACTACTGCGCCATTCGCTGTGTGAAGGATTGAGAGGTCGATTGTGGTTTGGGTTGCGACCAGCCATGCGAGGATATGGAAGGGCATTCGCTGTTGGTCACGATCGTCTATCCCAATCCGGCACGACCGCCACGATGGACATGCGGAGCGTTCCCGCCGGCGTGTATCTCCTGCGCGTGACGGCCGCGGACGGGAAGGAATATCAGCGGAAGATTGTGAAACGGTAAGGATTTTCGGGGATGTAGAGACGCACGGCCGTGCGTCTCTACGGTGTCCCGAATGCCCATTTCTGTGTATTACGACTGATTTTTTACTGGGTTTTTGTCATTAAAAAAAACGTATCTTTGCCCCGTTTTTGAAATTTCAAATTAAAACCTTAATAACCTATGAGAAAATTAGTTGCATTGAGCTTGGTTTTGGCCGTCGTGATGCTGATGGGCGGTTGCGGTCTCGGAAAAATGATCAAGAAATACCCCGAAGTGACCGTCACGCTTGACAATCCCGACCTGGAAAACAAGGGCGGAGAAGTTGCCTACACCATTAAGGGAACTATCCCGCCCAAGTATATGAAGAAGAAGGCCACCATGACGTTCACGCCGTCGCTATACGTTGACGGCGAGAAGGTTACGCCTCCGTTTACCACCATCACCCTGAAGGGCGAGAAGGCCAAAGGCGAAGGCATCACCATCCCCTACAAGACTGGCGGAACGTTCACCAAGAGCGGCACCTTCAAGTTCGACGAGAAGTATGAGACCGCCGACATCGTGACCGGCGCGACAGCCGACCTGAAGAAAAAACACCACGACTTCGGCGACCGCAACCTCGGAGAGGGCATCAGCAACACCAGTGCCCGCGCCAACCTCACCCCAAGGCTGACCGACAACGCCAACAGCGGCACCGCTTTCTTGCTCGCCCCCCACAACTACAAGGCCGAATTTATCGGGCGCACCGCCACCCTCTATTTCGACCTCAACAGTTCCAATATGAACTGGAACAACCCCAACAACAAGACGAAAGCCGCGAAAGACTCTATCAACGAGTTCGTCAATTTCATGAACAATGACTTCATCATCGACCGCGTGGTGATTTCCGGCTGGGCTTCTCCTGAAGGTGAGGAAACCAACAACCAGGGCCTTTCCGAGCGCCGTTTCCAAGTCGGCAAGAAATGGTTCAACGACAAGTTCAACGCCTATCTGAAGGACTATGCCAAACGTAACAACATCAAGATGAAAGACTTGCAGAAGCCTGTCTTTGAATACGTAAACAACGCCAAGGGCGAGGACTGGGACGGTTTCGAGGCCGCTATCGAAAAGTCGAGTATCGCCCAGAAGAACCAGATTCTCAACGTGGTGCGCTCCCAGTCGAGCAATGAGATGCGCGAGCAGAAAATCCGCGAGATGACGGACATCTATCCCGAAATCGCCGATGCCATCCTGCCGCCGCTGCGCCGCGCCGAAATCCAAATGGTTTGCAAAAAGCACGACACCTACACCGATGCCGAACTTATCCGCCTCGTACAAGCCAACCCGGACGATTTTTCCGTCAACGAACGACTCTATGCCGCATCTGTGGCTACCGAAATGAATGTCAAGGAAGGCATCTACAAATCCTTGATCAACAACAAGAAAACCGAAAATGACTGGCGTGCTTACAACAACCTTGGCGCCATGAAGCTGAACGAATACTACCAAAACGGCAACCAGAACGACCTTGAGGACGCGCTGAACTTCCTGCAGAAGGCTGCCGCCCTCTCCCCGAACAACGGCATCATCCTCAACAATATGGCCATCGCCGATTATCTGAGCGGTGATCTTGCCGCCGCGCAGACCAATTTCGAGGCCTCTGCCAACGCCTCCGTGCAGCCCGTGAACCAGAACTACAACATCGGCGCACTCAGCATCCTCAACGGCGACTATTCCAAAGCGACCCAGCTGATGGCCAGCCAGAACTGCGACTACAACACTGCGCTCGTGCAGCTGCTGCAAAAGGACTACAACGCCGCCAAGGCCACCCTCGACTGCATCACCGATGTGGATGCCAAGACCGCCTACCTGAAGGCCGTGCTCGCCGCCCGCATGAAAGTGGAGGAGGATGTCTATAGCAACCTTACCACCGCCATCAGTCTGGATTCTTCCTTAAAGAAAACGGCCAAGCGCGACGCTGAGTTCAAACGCTACCGCCACTCCGACCGCTTCAAACAGTTAGTGAAATAAAATCCGATATACAGGGCGAATCTTGACGGTTCGCCCTTTTTGTTTTAACGGGTAACCGCAATGGCTGTGCGCAATCCGTCAATGGCCGCACTCATAATGCCGCCTGCATAGCCAGCCCCCTCCCCTATCGGGTAAATCCCTGTGGCGGAAGACATCCTGTCGTCGTTGCGTAAGATGCGCACCGGCGAGGAGGAACGTGTCTCCACCCCCGTCAGCACCGTGTCCACATTGGCTATGCCGGGCAGCTTGCGGTCAAGCAGCGGCAATGCCTCGCGCAACGCACCCACGGCGTAGTCGGGCAGGCAACGGGAGAAATCGCCGTAATAGAGCCCGTGCGGATAGGAGGGCACCACTTTGCGGTGACGGGCGGCAATCTGCCCTTTCAGGAACTCGCCTACGAGGTTGCCCGGGGCGCGGCCATCGGCGGCCATCCGAAAGGCCAATTGCTCGTATTTCGCTTGATAGTCAATACCATCCAGCACCGAGCCCTGCAGGAAATCCTCCGGCGTAACACTCACTAAAAGGGCACTGTTGGCGTTAGCCTTGTCGCGTTTGTGCTCGCTCATGCCGTTCGTGACAATCGTCCCCTCTTCGCTTGCGGAGGCCATCACTGTACCACCGGGACACATACAGAAGGTATACACCCCGCGGTCGCGCAAGTGAACCACCCCTTTGTACGAAGCAGGCGGCAGCAGGCTCGCCGACGGGCCGTACTGCATCCGGTTGATATCCCGCTGCAGATGCTCCATACGCACCCCGATGGAGAATCCTTTGGCTTCCATCTGTAGTCCGTGAGTGTGCAGCATCCGGATGGTGTCGCGGGCAGAATGTCCCAAACCTAACAGCAAATGATTAGTAGTAAAGGTTTTGCCATCACGACAACGGATAATCAAGTGTTCGCCGTCTTTTTCAAAATCCTCGAACAGCGTGTTGAAATGGAACTCACCGCCGAGGTTTTCAATCTCCGTGCGGATGTTTTTCACCACTTTGGAGAGATAGTCCGTGCCCACATGCGGATTCTGCTGATAGGTGACTTCCTCAGGTGCCCCATGCGTGTAAAACTCGTTGAGTATAAACTGATTGTATTCACTGTTGACATTAGTGTTGAGTTTGCCGTCGGAGAAGGTGCCAGCACCTCCCTCGCCGAATTGGACATTCGATTCGGGATTCAGCATCTTGGTCTGCAAGAAATTCCGCACAGATTGCTGGCGGTCCTCAATGCGTTCTCCGCGCTCGACAACGATGGGATGAGCGCCGCTGCGGGCAAGATAAAGCGCCGCAAACATGCCTGCCGGTCCGAAGCCAACCACCACGGGCTGTCGCTCGTGCGACCATTTCGGATAGGCAAGTTCCATTGCAGGTGTCGGCTCCCCCACCCCCGGTGACCCGAAGAGGGAACGGTATTTGTCGGGGAGAGTCACCTCCACCTGAAAATTGTACTGTACGCGGTTTTTCTTCCGCGCATCCACCGACTGCCGCACAATCCGAAAGCCGTCCAAATCTTCCGTTTTGATCTTGAACTGCTTACAAACGAAGTTCTTAACATTCCGTGCAGATTCCACCGGCACACTGATATTCGAAAGTCTAAGTCTCACCATATCTGAAATATGTTTGTTTATGCGGCACGAATGCCGACGCTCTTAATATGCGGCAAGAATGCCGCTGCTCCTAAAGGGCGGCAAAAATACATTTTTTGACCATTGCCTCTGCCTCTGACTCCTGACTATTCACCAATCACTATTCACTAATCACTATTCACCAATCACTATTCACTAATCACTATTCACCAATCACTATTCACCAATCACCAAAAAACACTATCTTTGCCAAATATATAAAACAAGAGCGAAGAATTCTATAACATACTGAAAGATATATGATTACAGAAAACCGAAACATTGCCATCGCCTACGATTTCGACGGTACGCTGGCACCAGGCAACATGCAGGAGTACAACTTCATCCCTGACCTCAACATGGACAAGGGGGCGTTTTGGCAGGAGGCCAACGAGATGGCCAAGCGGCACGACATGGACGAGGTGCTCGCCTACATGCACCTGATGCTGATCAAGGCCAAAGAACAGAACCTTGACATCCGGGAGGGTACGTTTGTGAAATATGGGGAGAAAATCTCCTTTTTTGAAGGCGTGGAGACCTATTTCGACCGCATCAATGCCTACGCGACTGCGCAGAATCTCCATTTGGAGCATTTTATCATCTCCTCGGGGCTTCGCGAGATTGTGAAAGGCACACGCATCGCCAAACATTTCAAGACTATATATGCTTCTGGTTTTCAGTATGATGAGAACGGCATCGCCTGCTGGCCAGCCCTCGGTGTCAACTACACCAACAAGACGCAATTCCTGTTCCGCATCAACAAGGGCATCTACAATTCTTACGACAACACACTGATTAACAAGTCAATGCCCGAAGATGAACGGGCCGTGCCCTTTTCCAACTTCATCTACATCGGCGACGGGGAAACCGATGTGCCCGCCATGAAGATGGTCAACCTTTACGGCGGCACCACCATCGCCGTTTACAACCCCAACTCCGTAGCCACGCCCGAACGCCCCGTGAGCGCCCGCGACCGATGCATCGAAATCATCAAACAAAAACGCGCCGACTACATCGGCCCCGCCGACTACACCGAAAACAGCGAGCTCGACATTATCCTCAAGAAAGTCATCGACAAAATCGCGAAAGAGCAGGACCTGCTGAGCATCAAATACCGGGAAGTCAGCAGTTAGCTTCCAAGAGGGCTGCAAGCCCGACACGTGTCAACCCAGGGTGAGCGATAGCGAGCCCTGGGAACGAACACCGCATCAGGGTGAAGCGAAGCGAAACCTTGGGCTTCTAGAAGGGCCGAAGGCCTGAAGTATGCTAACCCAGGGTGAACGAAGTGAGCCCTGGGAACGAACACCACACCAGGGTGAGCGATAGCAAGCTCTGGGATATTACAAACGATAATACCATTCCTATGGAAAACCTATACGAAAAATACCAACAATCCACAGGCGTATGCACCGACAGCCGCAACCTCGCCCCCGGCTGCCTCTTCGTGTGCCTGAAAGGCGCCAACTTTGACGGCAACAAGTTCGCCGCCGATGTGCTGGCACAGGGCGCGAAATACGTCATCACCGAGAACCGCGAGCTGGCCGGCAACCCGCAGGCCATTGTCGTGGACGATGCGCTGAAAACCCTGCAGCAGTTAGCGCACTACCATCGCGAACAGCTCAAGATTCCCGTCATCGGCATCACTGGCACCAACGGCAAAACCACCACGAAGGAACTTGTAAGTATAGTATTATCAACCACTTACAAGACTGCATGCACGCAGGGCAACCTCAACAACCACATCGGGGTGCCGCTCACGCTGCTTGCCATCCGTCCTGAGCATGAGATGGCAGTGGTGGAGATGGGTGCGAACCATCCGGGCGAAATCGCCGACCTCTGCGCCATTTCCGACCCCGACTACGGCCTCATCACCAACATCGGCGTGGCCCACATCGAAGGTTTCGGCTCCAAAAAGAACATCATCACGACGAAAAAGGCGCTGTATCGGCACGTTATCGCCAAAAACGGCACCCTGTTCGTCAATGAAAGCGATGCCATCCTTCGCGACGGCCTTTCGCATGAAAAGGTCGTATTCTACGGCAAAGACGCTGAAAACCAAATTGTTGAGATGAACCCGTACCTAACCATCCGTATCGGGGAAGAAACCGTGGAAACGCACCTGACCGGCAGCTACAACATTTGGAATTTCCTCGGGGCCGCTGCTATCGGTCGCTATTTCCATATTGCAGATAGTGTAATCGCCAAGGCATTAGGCGATTACGTGCCCTCCAACCACCGCTCGCAAGTGAACCGGATTGGCAGCAATGTCATCATTTCCGACTACTACAACGCCAACCTGACCAGCATGACCGCCGCACTGAAAAATCTGTCGCAGTTGGCACATCCGCGCAAAGTGGCCATTTTGGGCGATATGCGCGAGCTTGGTGATTTGAGTTTGGAAGCGCATACGGAAATCTTTCAACTGACTGGGAATCTTGGGATTGAAGCCTATTTCGTAGGTTCGGAGTTCACCCGCGTGACCGACCATAATGTTTTCGCGGACGTTGAGGAGGCCAACACCTATTTCACGAAACATCCGTTGGAAAATGCCATGGTGCTGATTAAAGGCTCCAACAGCATGCATCTCAATAAGTTAAACGCAATCTTAGAGGCATGAGAAACGAATGGGACGGCATAGGCGTGATGTCGGGCACCTCTTTGGACGGCATCGATTTGGCATGGTGCCATTTCACCCGTGAGGAGTACGGAAAATGGGGTTACAACATCGAGCATGCGATCACACTTCCCTATACCAATGACTTTCGGGAGCGGCTGGCCAATGCCCCGTATCTATCTGCGTTGGAGTATGTTAAACTCAACAACGATGTGGCGGAGGTCATGGCCGAAGGCATCAACGAATGGTTGGGAGACGGTCCTCGACCAGACTATATCGCTTCACACGGACATACGGTTTTCCATCAGCCGGACATCGGGTTGACCACGCAGATCGGCAATGGGGCGGTCATCGCCGCTCGAACCGGGGTCACGACAGTTTGCGACTTCCGCACCACCGATGTAGCGTTGGGCGGGCAGGGAGCCCCGTTAGTGCCCATTGGTGACGAGCTGCTGTTCGGAGAATTTGACGCCTGTCTGAACCTCGGCGGCATTGCCAATATCTCCTACCGTACTGACGATCAGCGGATTGCCTACGACATCTCGCCTTGCAACATGGCCTTGAACGAGTTAGCCAACCGCGCCGGACTTCCTTACGACAAAGACGGGCAGCTTTCGCGCAACGGCCACCTTATCCCCGAACTGTTAGCGGCATTGAACAGGCTGGACTATTACCGTCTGCCCGCCCCGAAATCGTTGGGCAAAGAGTGGTATGAGAGCGTGTTTCATCCTGTGTTAGAACCTTTTATGGAAAAGCACCAACTTGCTGACGTGGCCCGCACCGTAGTGGAACACATCGCCGTAAAGATTACCACCAATGTGCCGATGGGAGCACAGTCCATGCTTGTCACCGGCGGCGGCGCACACCATACCTTCATCATCCAACAGATTCGCCGTCAAAGAGATACCTTGAACGTCATCGTGCCCGACAGCCTCATCATAGACTACAAAGAGGCTTTGATCTTTGCCTTTTTGGGCTTGTTGCGCCTACATGGCGAAGACAACTGTCTGCGCAGCGTCACGGGTGCCCAGGAGGACTGTTGCGGAGGAGCTGTTTATCTATAGACTAAAACGCGGAGATATAAACCTCTATACAATGGACTACAACAGCAAAATCATGGACTTGGCCTACGAGGCCGGGGCAATCCTTTTGGAAAACGGGGCAGAGATTTCGCGCGTGGACGAGACCATGCGGCGCATCGCCGGCCACTACGGTGTGGACGACGAGAGCTTCTTCGTGCTCAGCAACGGCATCATGGCCACGGCGAAAGGGTTCGCCCGCACCAAATTCATCCCCATCAAAGGCACGAGCTTGGACAAGGTGGTGGCGGTGAACCAGCTCTCCCGCGAAGTCTCCGAGGGCAAATGCGACCTCGGTCAACTGGAGAGCCGTCTGAAGGCCATCCGCGCCATGCGTCCGAAACCTGCGTGGGAGCAGATTTTGGCCTCCGCATTGGGCAGTGCCGCCTTCTGCATCATCTTCGGCGGCGGTTTCGACGACTGTTTAGCCGCTTTGGTGGCAGGAATGTTGCTATGGGTTTTCATGCTGTTTGTCGGCTATCGGCATCTCTCGCGCATCGCGGGCACTATCACGGGTGGCTTGCTGGCCACCGTGCTCTGCGGGGTGATGTACAAGTTGGGGCTGGGCACGCACCTCAGCAATATGATCATCGGGGCCATCATCCCGCTGATTCCCGGAGTACCCTTCACCAACGGCATCCGCGACATGGCGCATGAGGACTATATTGCCGGTATAACGCGGCTGCTGGACGCGCTGCTCACCTTCTTCTGCATCTCCATGGGAGTGGCCTTGGCGTTCATGCTGGACGCAACCTTCAGCGGCACGATGGAACATTTGGAGGCCTTGACTGCCGCGCCTGAGACGGCGGGGATGTTCGTGCAGCTGTTAGCCGCCTACGTGGGCACCGTGGCTTTCGCCGTGCTCTTCGGCGTGCCGCGCAAGTACTACTTGGACAGCGGTTTATGCGGGATGTTGGGGTGGCTGCTTTACCTGATATTGGTGAACCACACGGACTTGTCCGTCGCCAACGTGGTCTTCTTCGCCACCGTGTTAGTCACCTTCACGGCGATGACGTTGGCCATCGTGCGCAAGTGTCCGATCACGGTCTATCTGATTTGCGGCATCTTCCCGTTGGTGCCGGGCGCGGGTATCTTCTGGACCACCTACAACGTTGTTTCCGAGCAACTTGGCGCCGCCCTGCACACGGGCATCACCGCCTTGAAGGTCACCGTAGCCATCGCCTTCGGTATCATCTTGGTGGCGGAGCTGAACGGGAAGAACAGGATTGGGCGGTGGCTGGCGAAAAGGAGGAAATGATGGAAAAAGTACTGATTGTTTGCAAACCAAGTGGGAAGAATTGATAAATGAATAGCACTATGAAAAAAATCACCTTTTTTGTTTTATTCGTATGGTTGTCGTTGATTACATGGGCGCAGCCGGCGGGGCATTTTGCCTCCCCGATTTCGCCACGACAAGCGATGACTTTTTCCGGTGTGAAAAGCGATTACCAATGGAAGATGACGGACTTCCATACGGACGACAACTACCAGATCTGCACTTTCGCTTATAACGGCGACCATCGGCTTTTGGCGATGACCGACTCCATCCGTAACGAGTACCAGGTCATTGACAGCATGAGTTACGATGCTGCCGGCAATTTGGTCCGGCTGTCGGGTTGGCAGAAGCTCGGCGGGGTGTGGCAGAACGTCTATTACATCGACTACACCTACAATGCCGCGGGGCTAATCACCTCGAGGAGCAACTACAACAATTTCGGCGGCAGTTGGGAACTCGGCGGCATCTACCATTACACCTACAATGCGCAGAACCAGTTAGTGCTCACCACCTTGGATTTCGCCGGGATGTTGTACCAGAAGATTGAGTACCAGTATGTTGGCAACGACTGCGTGCAGGAGTTGTGGTACAGCTACAGTTTCGACACGGGCACGCTTCTCCCGTCGGAGAAGATCGTGACGAGCTATGTTGACGGTCGCAAAGTGTTGCGGTTGGACAGCTTGAGCGACGACGGTTTCTACTGGCAGTACAACGGCAAGTCCACGTATCAGTACGACAATCGCGGCAACTGCACGGAGTATCACCATTACGACCACACCGACCACGAGGTGGAGCGGAGCGTCTATACTTACGATTACGGCAAGCCGCTGAGCAGCACGGTGATTCCGTGGAACCCGGAGATGGACCGTCCGCGGATGTACGACAACGTAGATGCCTGCGTGCGTGAGGCCTGGCACAGCGTTGACGTGGACCACGTGTTGCAATACGTGTGCGACTACGTTTACGACTACAGCGACGTCGTCACGGGGGTGGAATGCCCTGCGGTGTCGGAAGTTTCGTTGTATCCCAATCCGGCAACGGACCGCGTAGTGCTGGACGGCTTGTCGGACGGCGAAGCTGAGGTCCGCATCCACGACCTCTCGGGCCGTCTCGTGCTCACCCGCCTCGCCGCCGGTCCCACGGCTCTCCTTGACATCAGCTCCCTCGCCCCGGGTTGTTATGTGGTCAAAGTGATGCAGGGGAATGGAGAGAGGGTTGTGAAGGTGGTGGTGGAAAGGTAAGAGAGGGTTCACCGGAGCACTCTAATTCGTAGGCAAAGCCTCCGCACCAAAATTCCACAAGCGTCTAAAAGTCTCTGGCGATGAAGCTATGTCCATGGGCTGACGAACATAGGTCCATGAGCCCACGAACATAGGTTCATTGGTCGACGAACATAGGTTCGTAGGCCAACCCCTGTATATGCATAAGCCGATGCCCGTATACGCATTGGCCGATGCGTATATTCTCGTGAGCCGATGCGTATATACGCATGGGCCGATGAGCATTGTCTTCACGAGCCTGTTTCTGGATCACAGACGCAGCCTTTAGACGTTGTCTTCCACGACATATTCTTCATTGATATACGTGCACAGATAGGGATTTTGTTCATATTTCAGAACAGGTTTCTTCAGGAGCATATATGGGAACGTATCGTGTTCGCCGTATTCACGTTCCCAAGAATCAAAATACTCCACCACACTCTCCTCCCCATTATAGTTCACCCTGCATCGTTTGTGCATCTTCGGGTCGAAATATTTCGCCAAATCATCCCATGGCAACAATGCATCGATTTCTGAAAGAAGTCCAATAGACATCCTCTTCGATTCATCTTCCTCTATTGTTGTATCGTATCGGATGTCTCCAATTTGGTTTTCCCAAACCTCAATCGTTTTATACTTCGCCAGTTGCTCATCTGTTCTAATATCGTTTTCCTTCAAGAAACGCATCAGCAGATCAATGGGGTCATGCAGCCGTTCGATCTCACAAGGGAGATGGAAATGAATCGGAACACTTAGATGCCAGGCAATCTCCCTGCGTATATCGTATGCCATAAACTCTTGTCTATCAGGCGAAAGCACCTCTCGGCCATATCGCACAATGTCATGACAATGCGAGCTGGCATACGACTGGCGGCCTAGGGCGTAGTGCATCGAATACCACATCATATCACCTTCCATCCAACGCTTGCTCAGATCTGTCACGTCTTTGATTTTCTTGCGTTTTAGGTAGTTCGCTATTTCTGCCGCAAATGCATGGAATTCAGGAGTGTCATACTCGATGTCACGGAACTGTCCAAGGGAATCCAAAAGTTCCCTGCCTCTTTCGCTCTTGGCTCCTGCGAGTCCGATGGCATAGCGGTATCCCATCCAAACCAGAGACTCCTGATAAAAACCCCTGTCTTTCTTGATTTTACTTACCATATCATAATTGTTTTAGTAAAATATTCTGTCTAATAAGTATGAGAATTTCGGAAATGTTACACCTGGGAACAAATTTTTTTTTCAAACTTTTCTTTGTTATCGTGTATTAGATAAATTGTTCGCAAAAAGATTGCCTTAGGTCGTGCCATACATTCGTGTAAAACGCTGGGCGTCGACATTGATGATCACTTTCGTGAGGTCACGAAAATGGTCACGTTGGCGAAAGATGAAAAGCAACTACAGGAGAAGCCGCAGAAACTACCGAAAAGAAACAAGTATGACGAATAGGACACTTCGCCGAAGAGGTTTATTACGACATTTTGTGCCATAATCTCTACCAGAGAAAGGGCATCTGGCGGACAAAAAGGTAAAACAGCAATCTTAACCGTCGCACTATTGGTCCCATAACTGTCCTCGATGTCAGCTCCCTCGCCCCTAGCTGCTATGAGGTCAATATGGTGAAGGTGGTGGTGGAGCGAGCATCTTTAGTTCCATTATATCCAGCATATTGAACATCACTCCGTCAATCTCGGAGTGCCAGCTTTGATGAAAATGACCGTAGCACCAACGACAAAGCGGATGACCTCTTTCGCGTAGATGTGTGTATAGGGAATCCATTACCTTCCGCTCGTATTTCACATCGTCCAACAAACCCTCATCGCGCATCGCCCAATCGTGCAAACCTTGATGCGACGACAATTCGCAAAACGACGGCGATGTGTGAGTAATAACTGCATCAATGGCACACGACTCGTCAATTATCGCAAGTTTCTCCTTGTCAAAAAACGGACTCTCGTCCCTCCAGTAGACATTGGGGACAAGCGGCTCTTCAGGATTCGGCGGATGGAAATCCTTGTCCGAGATGCGCCACATTCGGTCAACGGAGGTGGCGCCGCCGACACAGAGGACAGTGTGTCCGCAGACTTTCAACACGGAATAGTCGGGCAGCGTCATCCAGCGTTTGTGTCTGATAGGGTGGAGGTTGAAATAGGCCGGATTGTCGTGGTTCCCGCGAATGAACGCCAGCCAGTTGTTAGCTTTCGAGAGTCGTTTGCTGCACTTATTGTACAATGCCTCATAGTACCCAGGCCGTTCAAAGCCGAAACCGCAGTCGCCCGCCACGACAATCAGTGTATCCGTCATCTCATACTGCACACAGCACTTATAGACGAGCTGCGTGAAGTCGCCATGAATATCACCGCTCACCACGACGCCCCTCGCCTGGGGGAACTCGAATATGTTCACTTTTTTCATCTTTCAAACTGCGAAAGTAAGCATAATTTGTTTTGTTGTTTATTGTATTAGTATGTGAAAAAGGGGAGATGTTACACAGCAACTGAAAAAAAAATTGAGACTGCCATAGGTCGTACCATGCAGACGTGTAAAACGCTGGGTGTCAACATTGACGATCATTTTCGTGAGGTCACGAAAATGGTCACGTCGGCTAAGGGTGCTCAACGGGAGGTGCAGAACTTCATGTTCGTCGGAAAGACGCCATTTGGTTGATACAGCGACTAATGACGAAATAGAAAAATGTGTATCTTTGCGGGGTAAAATAGATAAGTGACAACTGAATGATAAATAGATACTTTTACAGATCCTCTCTTTCTGATTTTGTCATCGATTCAGCAGATGAAATCTTTGGCAAGATGTCGCGTGCGGATGAAATGGACACTGCTTCCACCCAAAAATATGCATGGGAGCAAGAAATCCAAATCATGAAACAAGTGCTGCAAGTTTATGTGAATGAACATGCGGAGATTATTTTTGAATATACTATTCCTCGATTGGGCAAACGTATAGACGTAGTTGTCTTATTACTTGAACGTGTGTTTGTCATTGAATTTAAAGTAGGCGAAACGGAATTCATGCATCAGGATGTTGATCAGGTTTTGGATTACGCTCTTGACTTGAAGAATTTTCATCAAGGGAGCATAGATCGTTATATTATTCCAATTCTTGTAGCTACTGAAGGTGGAATATATTCTTCTTCGTGTTCTTTGTCGCATTACGACGACGGCGTTTATGAACCACTTTTAACAAACGCCAACCATCTGGCTGACCTTTTTTCAATGGTCTTGTCTGAACCAATTCCTACAATAACACATTCTGTTTCAATAGAAGATTGGTCACGTAGTCGTTATTCTCCTACACCAACAATCATTGAAGCCGCTCGCTCACTTTATCTTAACCATAGCGTAGAAAATATCACACGACATGATGCTGAAGGTGAACAATTAAAGCGAACAACTCAATATGTGCAAAAAGTTATTCGTGAGACCAAGTTTCGCGGTGGTAAAAGCATTTGCTTCGTTACAGGTGTTCCTGGAGCTGGGAAGACATTAGTCGGACTGAATGTCGCTGTACAACAAGAAACGGATGAGGATTTAGCAGTTTATTTGTCTGGAAATGGTCCGTTGGTTGAAGTTTTAACGGAAGCACTCACACGTGACAAGCAAGCGCAAGAGAAAGCTCGTGGCAATAAAATAACTAAAAAGGAAGCCGAAAGAGAAGTGAAACGCTTTATTCAAATCATTCACCGTTACCGAGACAACATGTTAGGGAAAGTTCGTATCGTGAACGGTGAACTACAAATAGATCCTCTCAAAGAATTAAAAGATAAAAAGGCCGGTTATGGGGAAGTAGAAAACATCGCCATTTTCGATGAAGCACAACGATCATGGGACAATGAACATATCGCCTCTTGGTTAAAAAGAAAGAAAGGATTCGCCGATTTTCCAATGTCAGAAGGTGAATTCCTTATTTGGTCACTTGACCAACGAAAGGATTGGGCTGTAATAGTTTGTCTTGTGGGTGGCGGCCAAGAAATCAATACAGGAGAGGCAGGCATTGGCGAATGGATTCGTGCTCTGAATGTGACTTTCCCCCATTGGCAGGTATATATTTCTAGTCAGCTGACCGCAAAAGAGTATGCGGAAGGTAAGGTGAAGGAATTATTGGAACACAATCCACATGTTACCTATTCGGAAGATTTGCACCTTGCTGTTTCAATGCGCAGTTTTCGTGCTGAAAGCTTATCAAACATGGTACACTACCTATTAGATGGTGATGCCGAGAAAGTTCGTGAAACATACGCAACAATATCAGATCGTTATCCTATAGCTTTAACGCGTAGTTTGGACAAAGCAAAAGTTTGGTTGAAGCAGCATGCCAGAGGCAACGAACGTTATGGTTTGGTCGTTTCTTCAAAGGCCTATCGATTAAAATCACTTGCAATAGATGTGCGTTGTAAACCAGACACTGTACACTGGTTCCTTGATGATATAAACGATGTACGTTCTTCGCTCTTTTTGGAGGATGCAGCTAGTGAATTCGACATTCAGGGCTTGGAACTTGATTGGACATGTTTAGTATGGGATGGTGACCTCCGCTATTCTAACGGCACATGGGATTATTATGAATTTAATGGAGGAACTCGATGGAACAAAATTAAGAAAACAGAACGTCAAGCATACCAACTGAATGCATATCGCGTACTGTTAACCCGTGCTCGTCAAGGTATGGTAATCTGTGTTCCTGAAGGCTCCTCTTCAGATCCAACTCGTAATTCTGAATTCTATGATGGAACATACGAATATCTTAAGCAGATGGGATTCAAAAAGGTTTAGTGAACATCTAATTGGTATGGTAAAAAATACAAGATAAAAATTAGAATTATACGTTCAATTTATTTAATAGTGAGTCAACACTCCAACCGCAAATAGCAATGAAAAAATCATCAGCTTTTTCATCATTAAGACAGAGACTAAGCAATTGTCGAGCTTTCTTCTCCAAAATTTCATCATCATTATTAATTTCATCAATCAACAACAGAGAAAAGTTCTCCAACAAAATATTGTCATCTAACACTTTATGTATTTTAGCTTTGTCCATCGTTTTTTTTTTGCAAAGGTAAGTTTTTTTTCAAATCTTCTAAATTTAATAACAGAATAGTATTAACATAGTTGCTGTAAATTTATAGCATAACCTCTTTTATTATGCCCCACACCCTCTACAAAACCCAAGGCACCTGCTCGCAGTTCATCGATGTGACCGTCGATGACGAGGGCGTTATCCGGCAGGTCTTCTTTTATGGCGGATGCGACGGGAACAGGCAAGGGTCCTGCACCAACATAATTCATCAGAATCGTTCAATATCACCACAAACCAAGCAACAATAGTCATCCTATGAATAAGAACAAACAAAGAACCCTGGAGAACCTTTTTGAAGAGTTGGAGATAGAAGAAGTCCTTGATAATGCCGAAGTAATGGGATATAACCCCGACAAACGGTTGGACAAGTTGAAAAAGCCCGAACTCATCCGGAAAGAGCTGGCACGAGCCATCCTGGATGATCCGAAAACGCTCCTGCGGCAGCTTCCCGTCGAGGATTTGATGTTACTCCACACTTTGAGGGACGCAGAACCCGGAATGGGAATGAGAGCATACCACACTTCGCAAGTGATGTCGATGGCGCTGCTGGGTGTCGCCGAACAGTCGTTGGTGATTGAAGACGATTCAATGGAAATGATCAGCATCACGGAGGATTTCAAACAAGCCATCCGTCCTTGCTTTGACGAAGTAGTGAACGACTTCGAAGTTAAGCTGCGCTTGCACATTGAAGAGTTCCTGGTCGGCGCACTCAACCTCTACGGCGTCCTGACGCGAAGCGAGCTTAAAGCCATCCTGAAAGAGTGTCTTGACCTGGGAGATGACGGCTCCGGAATGTTCAACCATATCTATCCGTATTCCATTACCTTGAAACTGCAGGAGTACGACGGATATTTCCATGGAGGAGAGGATTTCTTCCTTTCCCCGTTTGTCCTCGATTACGGTTCAATCCTCAGGGAACGAGAAAAGCGAGAAGAGGCAACATCCTTGAAACATTTTGACCGTGACACTCTAAAAAAGGCCGGAAAAATGCCCATCCCCGTCATACCTAACCGCACCAGCGGAAAATTGTTGAAAACACTGCAGACCAAATTAGGTTACACAGAACCAGTCGCCCTGTTCCAACAATTTCAGATGTGGCAAATGATTCAAGAAGAAGATTTGAGCACCGTCTTGCAGATGGTAATCGAAAACGCCCCGAAGAAATTGAATGGCCTCAACGAGCTGAATGATGTGATACAAGTCCTCACAGAATTCCTGAACAACGCCCCGCGATGGATATTCCGGGGACGTTGCCCGAACGACCTTCAGCAGCCGCTCACCTCCGCCCCCTCCATCACCCTCGGACCCAACATGCAAAACATGGGATTCAGGCAGGAGGACGTGCAACAATTGGCGAATGATGCATGGGCGGGAGGCCCATTCTTCTATCCCGGAGCGGCAGCACCCTTCGCCAAAACGAATAAAATCGGCCGCAACGACCCCTGCCCCTGCGGGAGCGGCAAAAAATACAAGAACTGCTGTGGAAAAAACTAATGTTATGAAACACACCCTCTACAAAACCCAAGGCACCTGCTCGCAGTTCATCGATGTGACCGTCGATGACGACGGCGTCATCCGGCAGGTCTTCTTTTATGGCGGATGCGACGGAAACCTCCAAGGCATCTGCCGGCTGGTCACCGGACAGAAAATCGACGACGTCATTCAAAAACTCAACGGCATTCGCTGCGGAGGAAAGCCCACCTCCTGCCCCGACCAGCTCTGCCGCGCACTGGAATCGCTGAAGCAGTCCGCACAAGAAAAATAACACCCCCTGATGCCCTCCTCTTCCATAAAACGGAATCTCTCGGTCGCGCTGTTCCTCACCCTGATGGTGGCTGTGGCGGATGCTTCGGGACAAAGCGAGGTCATCTTTCCCGAGGCGGCGGCGCTGTGCGTCGGACTCTGGCTGATGCCCAAGGCGGTGTGGAACGTGCGAGGGTGGCAAATCCCCCTCTACCTGACGGCCGCAGCCACCATCGGGCTGGCCCCCAACCTGCTGCTGCCCGCCAGCTTCGAAGTCCGCTTTGCGCTGGCCTTCGTCATCGTGATGGGACTGCTGCGGTTGGTGCGGTGCAATATGTACCCCACCGTTTCGGCGGCTATGCTGCCCGTACTGATAAACACCTCCTCGTGGCTCTATCCCGTGTGCGTGCTCGTGATTTCCACGCTGCTGGCTCTCGGCAGAGGCTGGCTCCGGCAAGAGGAACGTACGGAATACCACCCCTTCGGAGGACTCCAGCTGGTTCTGCTCACGGCCTCCGTGTGCCTCCCCCTGGCCGTCACCCTCTGCCTCCCCTACCCCACCCTCCGTTTTCTCGCAGTGCCTCCTCTGGTGGTCACTATGATCGAGTTCTCCAACCGCCGCAGCGGCTTCCGCAAACGCCCGTGGACGATATGGGGTCTTATTGTCGCTGCCGCTACTTTGGGCACCCTCACCGGCCTTCTGTTCCACCATCGGTGGGGCCTTCCGCTGGCATTGGGCACCTTCGTGACAGTGCCTCTCATGCTTCTGCTGTTCCGTTGGTTCAAACCTTTCGCCCCGGCTTTGGCCATCGCCATTGTGCCGGCGTTGCTGCCCTGCGAGGCGCTCCCGTGGTTCCCGCTCTTGGCCGCCATCGGCGGAGGTTGGTTCATCCTCGCCGGAATGGTGCTGGCAAAATGGACGCAACAGGAAACAGCATAATTTTGTACTTTTGCCCATTCAAAAAACCGAACCACCATGTCCATATTCCGTGTCCTCCTCGCCATCTTTTTCCCGCCGCTGGCCGTCATCGACCGCGGGTGCGGGTCCGTGCTCATCGTCTTCATCCTCACCTGCGCAGGATGGGTGCCGGGCATCATCGGCGCGCTGGTCATACTGAACAAGAACGAATAAGCTATGAAACACATCACCGTTTCCGCCGCCGTCATCCACGACTCCCAGAACCGCATCTTCGCCACCCAGCGCGGGGCCGGCGACTGGAAGGACTGGTGGGAGTTTCCCGGCGGCAAGATCGAACCCGGCGAGACGCCCGAGGAGGCCCTCCGCCGCGAAATCCGGGAGGAACTGGACACCCACATCACCGTCGGGGAGCTCTTGCACACTATTGAATGGGACTACCCCAGGTTTCATCTCACCATGCACTGCTTTCTCTGCACCGTGGAGAGCGGCTCGCTCACCCTCCTCGAACACGAGGCCGCCCGCTGGCTCGCCCCTCACGAACTCGACAGCGTGCAATGGCTGCCAGCCGACTGGGAGGTGATTGAAATGCTGAAACAACGATATAATAATCAGCGTTAATCTGCGGAATCTGCGGGAGAATAATATGCCCGCAGAACTCGCGGAAATACGCAGACGGGATCTTATATTTAAAAGATTCAATGGGATAATTAAATGATGTGTATCTTTGCAGCGTTAAAACCACCTATTATGAACCGCTCCCTCATCACCGCCATCCTGCTGCTCCCGCTCCTCGCATGGGGACAGATGAAACCGACCGCACCCCTGCTGCCCGAGGAGAGTCGTATTCGATTGCAACAACTCGGCGACTCCTTACGGAAATACGACCACTTCGAGAACTTCGACCGTCACGGATGGATGGTGGTAGAGAAAGTGACCAAAACACCATTCGGCACCTATTCGTCCAAATACGGGATTATCAACGATAAGGGACAGACCGTATTGCCATGCGAATACTCCTGCATCCGCTTCCAAGACCATTCCGATCTGATTATGGTGGCGAAGAACAGTCATTCGGCAGGCTTCATGAACCGGCAGCTGCATTGGGTCATTCCAGCCAAGTTCCAAGCTGAAAATTGGATTGAACTGGAAAGCGACGACTTCTTCGAGTATGGCCTCGTAGTGGTGAAAGACCAGAACGACCGTGACGGCGTGTTCGACTCCACTGGCCACGAAATCCTGCCCTGCCAATACAAAAGCATTCAGATTTCCAACCCGAACCTCTTCATCGTGAGTGACTGGGACAACCACATCTCTGGGGCGGTGAACCGAAACGGTGACACCGTGGTGCCGTTTGGCAACCAGATGATGTATTGCTACTATGGGACACCTTTCGTTGAAATCGTACGGGACGGGAAATCGGGTGTGCTAAATGCCCAAGGCAAGCCGCTTCTCCCTTGTGTTTTCGATGGTTTGGAACTCTCATCGAGAATCACCCAGGGCCGATTCCCGTGCAAGCGGGGTGACAAGTGGGGTGTGGTGGATTCCCTGGGAAACAGTGTCTTGCCGTTCGCCTACGACGGGAAAATATACACTATCTCCAACATGAACCTGTTTGCTGTGAGGCTTCAACCAATGCTCGGCGATGACAATGGCGTGGCATTGGTCAACCTCCAAGGAAAAGTCCTGGCATCGAAGCTGAGCATTTGGATGGAGAGCATTTCCGGCAAAAGCATCGCCGCCATCAGCTATCAGGACGATTATTCTCGCCTACAAATGGACATCTACGATGCAAGCGGGCAACTGCTGGATTCCTACGAAGACATGAAATACGATGAGGTCGGTGAATACTACGGTCGTAGTTCCATGATTCCCGTGAAGCGCAACGGAAAGTGGGGCTTCGTCAACCACGATTTCGAATTGATTGTGCCGTGCCAGTATGAGGATGCTTTTTTCGACTGGGATGGCTATGCCAGGGTGAAGACCGTCAATGGGTTTCAGTTGATTGACGAGCGTTGCGAAAAGGTGGTGGAAGCCCGCTATGACCGGATTGACCCGTCCGGCGTGAACGGCTGGTTCAGGGTACTCTATAAGGAAAACGACGACAGTTGGGAAGATGCCCTGCGCGGTTTCATCGACCGTTATGGCAACAGCACCTTCTCGGAAGAAGAGCAGAAGCTGTTGGAGAAGTGGCGTGAGGCGCGTTTCCATCCGTCACCATCGGCCGTGAAGTCCGTTTCGGGAAATCATACGCCGTCTGAGACGCAGGCTCTGCCCGTTGAAGATGATGATGAGGATCCGCTCATTTACTATTACAGCGAGACGATGCCCGAGTTTCCCGGCGGTCCAGACTCCCTGCATGCCTATCTCTCACGAACAATCCAATACCCCCAGGATGCCCGCGACAAAGACATCTCCGGCACGGTGCTCGCCGAGTTTGTGGTGGAGAAGGACGGGCGTGTCGGACAAGTCACCATCAAGGTGCCGCTCTTCCCCTCCTGTGATGAAGAAGTGGTCCGTGTCCTCCAGCAGATGCCCCTTTGGAAGCCCGCCACGAACCAAGGCCAGCCCATTCGCTGTTTCTTCGCGGTACCGGTCACGTTCAGGAACGACACTTCGTTGGAAGGAGGTGATTGAACTGCTGAAAAAAAGGTTCCGGATAACAATCAGAATATGACGAACGATAATCAACCAAATCCATTGCTTCTTGCGATGTTTTGGTTGGTTATCGTTTCGGATAAATCACCAAAATCATATTGTTTTATCGTGTTTTGGTTGATTATCTGAAATTATTTTCTATCTTTGCCGACACAAAAGAAGTTCTATTTATGATTGGAAGAAATAAAGAAATAGCTGAATTACAACGTGTTGCAAAATCAAAGCGATCGGAGTTCGTCATTGTGTACGGGCGGCGGCGTGTTGGCAAGACGTACTTGGTCAACGAAGTATTTGGCGATTCATTCTCATTTTATTTCACCGGCGGACACAAACTTTCGAAAAAACGCCAGCTTGCAAACTTCGCCCAAGCACTGCAAATGTATTCGGAATCACCGTTTTTATTGTCATTCAAGGACTGGTTCGAAGCTTTTCAGCAGCTGACGGCATACCTGAAAACAGCATCGGCAGGAAAACACGGAAAGAAAATTGTGTTTTTCGATGAAATGCCCTGGATTGATACGCCAAAATCAGAATTCGTGGCGGCATTGGAAAACTTCTGGAACGCTTGGGCCATGCAACAGAAAGACATCCTGTTCATTGCCAGCGGATCCGCAACTTCTTGGATGTCAGACAAACTGATGGAAAACCAAGGTGGTCTGCACAACCGAATCACTTCAAGAATATACCTTCGTCCATTCAATCTGCAGGAGGTCGAGGAATATTTGGCAGATGCCGGCTGCCCTTGGGACCGTTTCCAAATCGTACAATGCTACATGATTTTCGGAGGCGTACCGTTTTACCTCAGCCTATTGAATCCATCATGGAGCCTGATACAAAATATAGACGAACTTTTTTTTGCTCCTGACGGAGCCTTGCGGAATGAATTTTCCGAACTTTATGACGCTCTGTTTACGCACGCCGACAAATACATTACGATTGTTAAAGCCCTGTTCTCCAAAAAAGAGGGCATGACTCGTAATGAAATCATACAACATACAGGATTTCAAGGCAGCATATTGACCAAAATGCTTTCCAACCTATGCAAGTGTGACTTCCTTATCGAATACTCCCAATTCGGCAAAACAAAAAACAGTGTCATCTACCGCCTCGCAGATTTCTATACATTGTTCTATCTCCGTTTCATAGAAAACGATCAATCAAAGGATGTCAACAAATGGTCTCATCTGATTGGCAATCAAAGTGTCACAGTCTGGCAGGGATTGACTTTCGAATTGGTTTGTCTCGTACATCTGCAACAGATCAAGCAACGTTTGGGTATCGCCGGAGTGTTGACCAATGCCAGCGTATGGCGTGGGGATGGAGCGCAGATAGACCTTGTGATTGACCGCAACGACCGTATCGTCAACCTCTGTGAGATGAAGTTCAGCCAAGAGCCATACATCATTTCGGCGGAATATGCAAACAAACTAAGGACGCGAACGGCCTTGTTCCGAGAAGCCACCAAATGCAAAAAAGGGCTTGTGGTCACTTTCGTCACCACGTATGGTGTACTTCCCGGCAAAAACTCTGGCGTTGTTCAGAGCGAAGTGACAATGGACGCTTTGTTTGAGTAAGGCAAGAAGGACTCCATGCAAATTCATCCGATACTTGGAGGAAAATAAGAATAGATATTGCGAAGTATAGTTTGAAATAATTTGGCATTTTTGCAAAGTTGACTTCAGAATAATGATACAGAAAATAATCAGAACCTGGCTGCTGGCGTTTGCCACCGCCTTCATCTCCCTTGCCACGCCACTCCTTGTTGGCAGTGCAGTCGTCCTGACCTCCTGTACCACCGAGGAGTACTCGGTCTCCCGCCCGACCATCGAGCGGATCCAGCAACGGGGCAAATTGCTCGTCGGCACCACGGGCGACTACCGGCCGCTGACCTTCCGCGAGCCCGAAACCGGCGAATACTGGGGCTTCGGCTTCGAGATGGCACAGACAATCGCCGACAGCATCGGGGTGTCCGTGGAGTTTGTCCAAACTTCGTGGCCCACGCTGACCGCCGACGTTATGGCCGAACCACACACCTTCGACCTCGCCATTGGGGGCATCACCATCACCGATGCCCGGCGAGCCATTATGCTGATGAGCGAGGGATACCTGGCCAACGGCAAAACCATCCTCTGCCGGACGGAGGACACTGCACGCTTCCGTTCGCTGGCCGACATCGACCGTCCCGACGTGCGCGTGATGGTGAACCCCGGCGGTCTGAACGAGCAGTTCGCCAACGAGCACCTCTTCCACGCCACCATCATCGTGCACCCGAACAACGAGGAAATTCCGTCACTCATCGCCGAGGGCGAGGCCGACGTGATGATCACGGAAATCACGGAAGCGCCCTACTACGTACAGACAGACCCTCGCTTGGCGGCACCGCTTCTGAACGCCCCTTTCACCCACGGGGAGATCGGCGTGCTGATGCGCAAGGGGCAGGACGACCTGCTGGAGCTGGTCAACGGCATCATCCGCCGGATGAAGGCCGATGGCTCGCTCCAAAGACTGTGCGAAAAATACGGATTAGTGCAAAACGCTGACAAATAACCTCCTATGACCGACACGATGACACCTCAGCAGCGACACTATTGCATGTCGCGCATCCGCAGCAAGGACACCACGCCCGAGAAGCGCGTGCGGCAGTGGCTGTGGAAACACGGCTACCGTTACCGCCTCAACGTGAAGGGCGTGCCGGGAAAACCCGACATCGTGATGCGCAAGTACCGGACAGCAATTTTCGTGAACGGGTGTTTTTGGCACGGACACGATGTAGAGACGCGCCATGGCACGTCTCTACAAATCGCAAATTCCAAATGTTGCAAAATCCCAAAAACCAACCGCGAATTTTGGGTGGCGAAGATACAGCGGAATCAAGAACGGGATCAGAAAAATTATGAGATTCTCACCGAGAATGGGTGGCAGGTGATTGTACTTTGGGAGTGTCAGCTGAAACCCAAGAAACTGGAAAAGACGATGTTGCAGGTGGAAATCCAGCTTCACGATTACTACCTCGCCACCTTTAACCATCGCTCGAAAACGTACATCCATATCGAAGAAGAAAGCTTGCCGATGGTGGCGGAGGAGCCGGAAGAATACGGACAATAAACAGAAAAACCTAATACTTAAAACCTGAATCTTGAAACCTGAATCTTGAAATGTAAAAAACATAAAAAAAGCTATATGAATATCGTAGTCTATACCCTCACCTCTGCCTTGCACGACCCACAGTCGGCGGACACGCTCACCAAAGAGTTTCTTACCCCCTTGAATGTCCCGTACATTCTGAAAGGCGACGATTTCTCGGGCTACGGCTCCCACGATCTGAATCTGATTTTCGTGCGGACGGCGGCGCGGAATGTCTTTTGACAAAACCTATTGGGATTCACCATGTTATCGTAGTTGGACACCACGCCGAAACACTGAAGGTATTGTTACGGAGTATACGTTATTTTTGATACTTTTGCCACCCAAATAAATCCACTTTGTAAAAGATTATGAATCAGACAATCACCCTGTTAAGCGACTGGCGGCTGCGCGATCCCTACGTGGCCATGCTCAAAGGCGAGCTGCTCAAAGCCCTGCCGGAATCGCAAATCATTGATATCACCCACTATGTCGACAAGTTCAACCTGCCGCAAACGTCCCTGCTGATGAAAACCAGCTACCGCTCGTTCCCTGAAGGCGCTATCCACTTGATATTGACCAACATGTCGCTTAATGCCACTTTCACACCGGTCGCCCTTTCGCACAACGGACACTGGTTCATCGGAGAAGACAACGGAGTATTTCACCTCATGTTCGGACATGAGGCGGCCTTAAAAGGGTTTCAACTTTCTGACAACAAACTTAATACAATTAACCAGATTTTTGAACTAATCCGGCTGATCAGTTCCGACAAAATAGAGAAAAAAGCGACTGAATATCTGAAGTTCAAACGTATGTTCGCGGAAGAGTGCGAACATACGGCTGATAATCAACAGATTGAGGGAAGAATTATCTACATCGACGCCTTCTTCAACGCCGTGACAAACATTCCGGCCACGATGTTTGAGGAGGTCGTAGGCAACCGTCCATTCACGGCCACCATCCAGTCGAAGGGCATCTGGACGATCACCGAATACGCCAAGGACTACCACTCGCTTGACGATGAGATGTTTCTATGTAGCAATGCGTTAGGACTTATTGAAATCGCAGGTTATCAGTTGGATGTTGCCACTTTGGCCGATTTGGAGCCCGACAACAAAATCATTATCAAATACGAATAGTATGTTCAGAGTAGGATTGGTCCAGGCCGACATCAAGCCGCAGGACAAAGCAGGCAACATGGCGCACTACGCAGAATGGTTGGAGCAGAAAATTCAGGAGCCTGTGCATCTGTTAGTGTTCCCTGAAATGTTCAACTGCGGGTTCTCTCCGGAAATCATGGAAGATGCGGAACCTGAAAACGGTCAGAGCGTCTTTTTCCTCTACATGACCGCGCACAAGTTCCAGTGCGACGTGGTGGCCACATTGCCGGTGCTCAAAGACGGCAAGCTTTACAATCGCCTCGTCTGGTTCTCCCGCGACCGCATTTTGGGCAGCTACGACAAACGGCACCTTTTCATTGGCGAGGAGGAATTCTTCACCCCCGGAACGGATAAGACAATAGTCAACACACTGGGTTACAAGTTCTTGCCACTCATTTGTTTTGATGTTCGCTTTCCCGAATGGAGTCGCAACCACATAACAGACAGCCGTTTCGACTACGACTGCCTTGTCTACACGGCCAACTTTCCATCACCGCGCGAAAACGAGCTGCTGACACTCGCCCGTGCCCGCGCCGTCGAGAACCAGGCCTATGCAATTGTGGTGAACCGCGCAGGCGTGGACGGCTACGGACGGAAGTACGCCGGTGGCTGTGCTGTCATCAACCCGCATGGCGAAATCGAGGCCCAAACCACATCAACTCATGAGGAGATTTTGTTCCATTCTTGCAATTTCGATACACTAAAACCCCTCCGAGAACTGTTCCCAATATCCAAATTTTGGTAAAAAACACTATTTTAAAGACTTTATTCAGCTGACAAACAGCAACTTATAAAAATTTTCAAAAAAGTATCAAAAAAGTATTGGAGGATTAAAAAAAAGTGTATTTTTGCAACCTCAATCCAACGATGGTGCTGTAGCTCAGTTGGTAGAGCAACGGACTGAAAATCCGTGTGTCACTGGTTCAATTCCCGTCAGCACCACAAGCCCCGAATATTCGGGGCTTTTTTTGTACTCTTTAGAGACGCAAAATTTCGCATCTCTACGCAAAAGGATCTCATTTCAAAACATGTAACCATTAACCCAAAAAAATGTATCTTTGCCAAATTTTTCTGGTAAGATATGTTTAGTCTGTATATCAAAGAACTAAAAGCGTTTCTAAGCTCCATTATCGGGTATATTTTCATCGGCGTGTTCCTCATCGTCGCCGGGCTTTTCATCTGGGTTTTCCCCAACGTAAACAACGTGGTGGAATCGGGACTTGCTGATTTGCAGGGACTTTTCAGTTTATCGCAGTTCCTGTTCCTCTTCCTTGTTCCAGCCATTACCATGCGCTCGTTCGCGGAAGAGAAACGTACCGGCACGATGGATTTCCTGCTCACCCTGCCGCTCACGGACATGCAGATTGTGTGGGCGAAGTTCCTCGCTTGCCTCACCCTGCTGGTCATCGCACTGCTGCCGACCCTCGTCTATGTCCTAACAGTCTACTGGATAGGCAATCCCGTGGGCAACATTGACATGGGCAGCACCTGGGGCTCCTACCTCGGGCTGCTCTTCCTCGGTGCGTCGTTCATCGCCATCGGCCTCTTCTCGTCGAGTCTCACCAACAACCAGATTGTGGCTTTCATCGTTGCCGCGCTATTCTGCTTCGTGCTCACCTTCGGCTTTGCGTTCATCTACTCTTTCGATGCGCTCGGCAACTTTGGTTACTACCTTAAAACGCTCGGGATAGAACATCACTATGCTTCTATCAGTCAGGGTGTTATCGATACTCGCGATGTGATTTACTTCGGTAGCGTCATCTTCCTTTTCCTCTACGCCACCCGTCTGGTTCTTTTGAGTCGTAAATGGTAAATCGTGAAAATTATGGGCAAAAACAATAACAAACAGAGCAAACAGTTCAAGAGACGCACGCTTTTCGGCCTGCTGGCCGTCATTGCCATCGTCATTGTCGCCAATATATTGTCCTCTTTGTTCTTCTACCGCATTGATTTGACGAAAGACAAGAGACACTCGCTGTCGAAAAGCACCATTGAGATGCTGAAGAGCTTGGAGGATCGCGTCTATTTCCGGGTTTACCTCAAAGGAAAAGACCAACCGGCTGATTATCAGCTTTTTGCCAAGCAAGTGGAGCAAATGCTGCAAAACTTCCGCAGTTACTCCAAAAATGTCTATTACGAGTTCATCGACCCAATTGAGGGCAAAACCAACGAGGAAGTAAACGCTATTTTGGGCGAATTTGTGAAGAAAGGCTTGGAACCGATCCCTATCAGCCGTGAGGATGCGGGCGGATATTCCACGCACGTGGTCATTCCCGGCGCCATCGTCTCCTACCGCAACCACGAATATCCTGCCAAGGTGGTGGTGGCCGACCCCTCCGGCGCCGACTGGTTGAAGTATTCCAACGAAGAGTTAGAGTACAATCTGGTGGCCCCTGTGCGCCGACTGCTGAAAACCGAGAAACCGAAAGTGGCCTATCTTGACGGCCATGGCGAACTCGATTTTTGGAACACCTGCTGGACAGCCATGCAGTTGCAACGGTTCTACAACGTCAGCCGCATCACATTGGACGGCAAAATCAATGCCCTGCGCAACATCACCATTGACGACACCGTTTCCGGAAACTTGGTCTTAGGTGAAAACAAGTACGATGTTCTCATCGTTGCGCAACCCACGCAACCCTTCAAGGAATACGACAAATACATTATCGACCAGTTCATTATGCGCGGCGGTAAAGTGTTGTGGCTCATTGACAACACGACTGCCTCGTTGGACAGTCTGCAAAATGCAGGCGAGTTTTTCGCCACCCCGAGGGCGTTGTACATCAACGACCTCTTCTTTACCTACGGCGTACGTATTAACACCGACCTCATCCAGGATTTGAGCTGCATGCCCGTGCCGCAGCAGGTGAGCGTCATCGGCGACCAGCCGCAGTACAAGTTCATGGCATTTCCCTATTGCCTTGACATTGTGAACTTTGGCAACCATCCGATAGTGCGCAACCTTAAGGACATCAAGTCCGATTTTGCGAGCAGCATCGACCTGGTGGGCAACAACGCCGACCTCAACAAAACAGTGCTGATGACGACCTCGGAGCGCACCAAGGTCGTGCCCACACCTTCCATTGTGACCTTGCGCGTGGGTATGGTAAAGCCTAATCTGCAAGAATATTCCTACCGCAACGTGCCGATCGCCGTGCTTGTGGAGGGCAATTTCCAGTCGGCATTCAAGGGCATCCTACCCATCGAGTTCGACACTATCAAGGAACTGGATTATCGTGACCATAGCGACTACACACGGCAGATTTTCGTCTCCGACGGCGACATCATACGCAACCCATTCGACAGCAAGCGCAACCAGCCCTACCCCGCTGGCTACGACATCTATACACGCCAAACGTTCGACAACACTGACTTTATCGTCAACTGCGTCAATTACTTGTGCGCGGATGACGACCTCTTGCAGCTGCGCGCCAAGAATTTCAAGATCGGCTCCCTCAGTAACGAGAAGACCCGCAACCACAAGGTGCTGTTGGCGGTGCTGAACATTGGCATCCCACTCCTGCTCATCGCGCTGATGGGCACGATACTCATCGTTATGAGGAAAGTGAAATTCTCGAAAAAACAGGATTCGTAGAGACGCGAAACATCACACCTGACCGACAATCCTCCCAAATCCTTGCGAAATCTGAAACTAATTTTAACAATTAATTGTTAAAATCAAGGTGGCGTATTTTGTAATAAATTGAGATTCAACGAGATAAAAATTTCCAAAAACCTGCCCAAAAGCTGGTTTTTTGTATTATCTTTGCTGCGACTTTTTTTAATAACAAAAATGTATTATAATCATGATGAATGAAACGATTACACTTTCAGAACCCGAATTGCCGCAATTGAGGCAGATGGTGTTGGAGAACACCAGGAGAATCAGCAGAAACGAACAAATGATCGACCAAATGCGTAAAAAAGAAATCGAGGAGGAACGGAAAAGGCGCGAAAAAGAAGAATTCTGGGAAAATATCGAGCGTGAACGCGCACTTGCCCAGCAGAAGCATGATCGCGATATATGCGAGATGAGGGAGATACTCAAAGAGGCCGACAAACTGATTAAGGAAACCAACAAGCTTAATAAGGAGAACGCAGAGCTGTTGAGTGAGAATGCAAGGCAGATGGCGGAAACCGACAGACGCTTGCAGGAAACCGACAAGCAAATAAAGGAAACCAACAGGCAGATGGCGGAAACCGACAGACGTTTGCAGGAAACCGACAAGCAAATAAAGGAAACCGACAAGCAAATAAAGGAAACCAGCAGGCAGATGGCGGAAACCGACAGACGCTTGCAGGAAACCGACAGACGAAACGATGAGATAAAACGACTGCTGGAAGAGGCCGCGGAAGAAAGGAGAGAGACCGAGAAAATCATCAGGGAAATGTCCATACAGTTCATGGGAAGGACAGGACACATCGTGGAGGGCCTCCTGAGCTCATCGGCTGAAAAAGTGTTCCAAGAGGCCGGGCTTGACCTGCACAACCACGGCAAGAACCTGAGACGCAAGCTCAAAGCTGAAAACAAGCAGATGGAGGTGGACGTGCTGCTTAGCAACGACGAGATTGCCGTCCCCATCGAAGTCAAGACGAACTGCACCAAAGGGGACGTACACAAGTTCCTGCGCCAAATGAAACTGTTTCGAAACCTTTTCCCCGAATACTCTGACAAAAAGGTCATCGCCGCCATCGCTGCCATCAACTACGAAAACGGAGTGGACACTCTCGCCCACAAGGAAGGGTTGCTTGTAATCCGTGTCAACAGTGACGACATCTTCTCCCTCGACCCTTTCGACAAAGGAGAACTGAAGCAGTTCTGATGATTCGTAGAGACGCAATGTTTTGCGTCTCTACGGAAAACCCTATTCGAACCGAACAGCCTTCACGGGCGAAATCTTCTTCGCGATGACCCAAGCGGGCACGACCAACACCATCATGCAGGCCGCGAAAACACCAAGGTTCAGCAACAAAACCTCCCAAAACTGGAACTGAATAGGAACATAGTTCACGTAATAGGTGTCGGGGTTCAGCTTGATGAGGTGCGTAGACTGCTGCAGCCAGCCAAATCCGAGCCCGATGGCATTGCCGACAAGCAACCCTTTGAGCAGTGTGCGCCCCGCCACAATCAGAAACGTCTGAACCACGTGTTTTGTCTTCATTCCCAAGGTTTTCAAAATTCCAATGAGCCGTGTCTGTCCCAACACAATGATAAAAAACACCGACATCATAGTGATCATGCAGACACATGTCGTGATAATCAACAACACAGAGACGTTGGTGTCAAAAAGGGCAATCCAGTCGAAGATTTCAGGATAGATTTGTTTCACAGTTTCGGCTTTCAGGTTTATATCTACCTGATGATGAAGCTGTTCACCAACCTCATCCATCTTGTTGTAATCGCTGGCAAGCACCTCGATGCCACTCACCTGCGAGGAATCCCAATCGTTGAGTTTTTGCACATGCCGTAGATCCACGAGCGCAAACTTGGTGTCATATTCGGGCAGTCCTGTCTCATAAATCCCCGACAGCGTGAAACTTCTTTGTCTTGGCGGATCCTGCACGAAATAAGTGCGTACTTTATCGCCGACTTTCAGCTTCAGTTTGTCTGCCAGACGTTTAGAGATAATGATGTGGTTATCCACCACTGTATCACTAAGTTGCAATGTATCGCCTTCCACCATGTTGCGGGCGAAATCGCGGCCGCTGAACGAAGCATCAACCCCTTTCAGCACGATACCTTCCACCTGATCGGCCGTCTTGATGATACCTACCTTGGTGGCGTACGGCTGGACGGCTGCCACACCAGAATGACTGTTTAGAATTCCCAACAGCGTATCATTCAGCGTGATAGGAGTCTGTTCATAAGAATAGTTGCGATCATAATGGGAAATGCGGATGTGCTGACCCATCGCTACCACCTTGTCCTCAATCACCTGCTTGTAGCCGGACGTAATCCCAATGGCAATCAGCATGATAACCATACCGAGCGACACCCCGAAAACCGACAAGCGAATGATGGGTTTCGAGAAACGATCGCCCCTGTCGCGGAGAATGCGGTGGGCCAATTGCCAATGGAACGGGAATTGCGACATATAAAAAATGTAGAGACGCGCCATGGCACGTCTCTACAAATGTAGGATTATCGGTTAGAACGTGTTGCCGGCGGCTTGGCAGGCGGTGATGGCCACGAGGCTGACAATGTCCTCGACGGAGCAACCGCGGGAGAGGTCGTTGATAGGTGCGGCCATTCCTTGCATGACGGGGCCGATGGCTTCCGCACCAGCGAAACGCTGCACGAGTTTGTAGGCGATGTTTCCGGTCTCCAACGACGGGAATACCAACACGTTTGCTTTACCAGCCACAGGACTGCCGGGAGCCTTGGAAGCGCCCACGGACGGGATGATGGCGGCATCGGCCTGCAACTCACCGTCAATCACGAGGTTGGGATCCATCTCCTTGGCGATGCGGGTGGCGTTCACCACTCTGTCGACGAGTTCGTGCTTTGCGGAACCCTTGGTGGAGAAACTCAGCATAGCCACACGCGGCTCAATGCCAGCAATAGTGCGGGCGGTCTGGGCCGTGACAACGGCAATCTGGGCGAGCTTGTTCTCGTCTGTGTTCGGGTCGGCAGCGCAGTCGGCGAAGACCATCACACCATCATCGCCCCATTTCTTGTCCTGGAAGCACATGATGAAGGCACCGGAAACCACAGAAATGCCGGGCAAAGTCTTCACAATCTGGAAAGCGGGACGAAGCACATCACCCGTAGCATGCTGTGCACCAGTCACTTCACCGTCAACATCCTTGTTCTTGATGAGCAAGGTGGCCAGATAAAGCGGATCCTCGACTTTCTTGAGGGCCTCTTCCATCGTCATACCTTTGTTCTTGCGGATTTCATACAGCATGTTGGCGTAGAAATCCTTCTTGGGGTTGTTCAACGGGTCGATAATGTCGGCCTTCGCGATGTTCTTCAAACCCCACTCGGCAGCCTTGGCCTCAATGTTGGCCTTGTTGCCCAACAGCGTGATGGCGGCATAGCCTTCCTCAATGATGATGTCGGCAGCCTTTAAGGTTCTTTCCTCCTCGCCCTCAGCCAGCACAATGCGCTTGTTGGCCTTTTTGGCGTTCGCTTTGATTTTCTCGATAATGTTCATTGTTTATTTTTATTTGATGTTTGATGTTTAAAGCAATAATGATTAGTGAACAGTCATAAAATCACAAGTCATAAGTCATAAGTCAAACTCGGCTGCAAAGATACATTATTTTCTCTTTTGCGGTGCAAACTGCGAAAATCTGCGAAATGTGCCACTTCGTTTTAACAATTAATAGTTAACGAATTTTCATAGAAATCTAATACCCAAACAACAGCAAACTTTAAAAAAATGCTTGACAACAGTGATTTTCCGATGTATCTTTGTGGCACAAAATTTTAATATTATGAAAAAGAAAAACGAAGAAAATTTGCCCGAACAGGGTTGCGGCACAAAGATGCCTGCGGAAAATGAAGCAATGAATGAAGTTGCCAAGAACGAAACGGTCAACGAAGAGACGAAAGACGAAGAGAATCAGGAGGAGGAGGAAGATTCTCCCGACCAGGACGGGGAAATGAAGTTCCATGCCTCCAAGAAGGATTTCCTGCTGTTCATGCACAAGCTTCTCGGATTGATGAAAGACGTTGTCTTTCTGAATCAGAGCTTGCATGCATTCGAGGAAGACCCGATTTTCGACCTGCTGTTGGACCTCAGCAAGGTACATCTCAAAGAGATGAATGAGTCTTGCAAGGAAAAGAAGTCATCAGACGGGGAGAACGACGATGACGAGGAAGGCGATCGCGACGATGTTAACGACACTATCACGGAGGCCTTTATCAGCTTGAAAGTAAAGAAGTTGAAAGATTAGCGTCTTTTTAACGACCTTGTCAGTAATCAAGCGTTCTTTTTGCGGAAATTGATGCGGGAAAGCGGAAACTTGCGGAAACATTTCTGCACTTTTCCGCCTTTCCGCAGTTTTCCACAATACTATTCTCCTAAGGAATAGCCGAAACGCTTCATTTGCAGCTCGTTGTTGCGCCAGTCTTTGAGAACTTTGACAGACAGGTCGAGGAAGACGTGCTTTTGCAGGAAATCTTCAATGGAAAGTCTCGCATCGGTGCCCAATTTCTTGATGGCCGATCCCTTGCTGCCGATGATAATGGCCTTCTGCGTGGAACGTTCCACGTAGAGGGTCGCGGCTATCCGTACGATTTCCGGCTCCTCCTTGTAGCTTTCCACGACCACTTCCACACTGTAGGGAATCTCCTTCTTGTATTGCAGAAGTATCTGTTCCCGAATGAGTTCCGACACAAAGAAACGCATCGGGCGGTCAGTGAGGGCATCCTTCGGGAAGTAGGGCGGGCACTCAGGCAGCAACGCAATGATGCGATCGCGCACGGCATCAATGTTCACGCCTCTGAGCGCGGAGATGGCAAACACATCTGCGGTCGGGAGAATCGACTGCCAGTGGTTCTTCGATTCCGCCACCTGCTCTTCGGTGTACTTGTCGATTTTGTTGATGATAAACACAACGGGAATCCCCATCTTGTTAATCTTCTCCACCAGTTGTTCGTTGTATCGGGTCTCGCCACACTCGATGAGGTAGAGGATGATGTCGGCATCCTGCAAGGAGTCGGTGACAAACTTCATCATGTACTTCTGCATCATGTAGGCAGGGTCGAGCACTCCGGGCAGGTCGGAATAGACAATCTGGAAATCGTCGCCGTTGACGATTCCCTTGATTCTGTGCCGGGTAGTCTGCGCCTTGGAGGTCATGATGGAGACCTTCTCGCCCACTAACTGGTTCATCAGGGTGCTTTTGCCCACGTTGGGGTTGCCGATGATGTTCACGAAACCCGCACGATGCGGGATGGTATTGGGGTTTTCCATAGCTTCTTAAGAAATAGTGTATAACATAGGTTCCGGATTTTCCGTCCCGAAGGTGAGGTAGCTGAAATTCTCCAGCCAGTCGCCGGTGTTGAAGAAGAGGTGACCGGGAGAGAGTTCGTAGCGCGTGGGGATGTGCCGATGCGCGAGAATGAAGTACTCGACATCATCGGTCGTCTGCAACAGCTCGCGGGCGAACTGCACCTGATATTCAACCTCGCCTTTGAAAACGGACTTGTCCTCGTCGTGGGATTCGCGACTCGACTGCGAGCAAAAACGAGCCAAGGCGAACGACTGCCGCGGATGCAACATCCCGTAAAGCCACCAGTTGAACCGGCTGTTCAATATCCGCTTGATCATCATATATTTGCGCTGCTTTCCGCCCAAACCGTCGCCGTGCCCCACAAAACAGCAGTGACCGTTGATCTCCATCTGCCGCGCCTCGCGATAGATAATCGCCCCGAACGTACACGTGAAATAATCCTCCACCCACATGTCGTGATTGCCCGTAAAGTAGTGAATCTGAACTCCTTGCGTATGCAATTCTTTCAGATAGGCAAATAAAGTGGCATACCCCTTCGGCACCACATCGCGGTACTCGAACCAGTAGTCGAAAATGTCTCCCAAAAAGAAAAGATGCTGCAAATCGGCGCCTTTGTCTTTCAACAGCCGCACCAACCGAACCTCACGCTCCTCGCTGGCCTTGTCGGGCGGAGTGCGAAAATGCGCGTCCGACACGAACAAACAGTTGCCGTGCAGCGCAATAGGGTCGGAAATGGGGGTCGTTTTTTTCACGCGGCAAAAATACAATTTTTAGAGATTAGGCACCCGGCAATTTCTGTGGCTGCTGCCACGGAATTACCAAGGTGCTTCCTCGCCGTCGCCAAGGTGTTCATTCGGACGCGAACGACAGTGCTCCGACAGTGCTCCGACAGAAGAGCGACAGAAGAGCGACAGGAAAGCGACGGGAAATGGATAAAAAATGTACTTTTGCACTATGAAAAAAAACTTCTACCTTATCATATCCGTTGCCCGCACACTACTCGTTTCGTTGTGCCTGCTGGTAATCTCCGGAGGATGTCGGGCACAAGTATGCGGCTGCACCGACCCTGTGGCTTCCAACTACGACCCCAAAGCCAACACTAACGACGGCAGCTGCAAATATGCCTCCGCCAAAATCAAGACCACCGAGATTGGCAAACTGGACACCATCGTGAACGGTTCCTCCTCTCTCTTCTATTGGAACAATGGTTATTGGACCTATAATGACCACAAAGACAAATGTTTATACAAAATTGACAGCACCAACGCAACCACCTTGGACACTCTATGTGTCAAGAAAATCCGAAATCGCGACACCGAGGATATTGCCCAAGATGAACAGTACCTGTACTTTGGCGATGTGGGCAACAACGGCGGACGCAGAAAGGACCTCAACATCCTGCGTATCAGCAAGAAATCCCTTTTAGGAAAAGTCCCCAAAATAGACACCATAAGGTTCTCCTACGAGGATCAAACTGAGTTTACCGCCTCTTCACGAACCACCGACTTCGACTGTGAGGCATTCATCGTCACGGACGACAGCATCTACCTCTTCACCAAACAGTGGACCTCCTTGCAGACCACCGTTTACAGTCTGCCCAAAGCGCCCGGCACCCATATCGCCCACCGGCGGGAGACTTACGACGTGAAAGGGTTGATTACTGGAGCAACATATATGCCTGATTATCATTTAATTGCCCTTTGCGGTTACGATTATGACAAAGACCATATCCTGGCATCTCTCCATCCCTTCATCATATTATTATATGACTTCCAAGATGGTTTCTTTTTCTCAGGCAACAAACGACGGCTGGATTTCGGCTCCGGGGTCAAAGCCCAGATAGAGAGCATCGCTACCTCCAACGCTTTGGATTTTTACCTCACCTGCGAGCATTTCCACGCCTCCTACATGGGCTTCACCTTCGACTCTCCCGCGCAGCTGTGGCGGGTGGATTTGCGGAAGTACTTGATGCCGTATTTGAATGCAAAACAAAACGACAAAAAGTGAATGCTTTGCCCTATGAAAAAATATCTGCTATACATTATTATATATAGTCTTTGCCTCGGCCTCTCCGCCCAGACCTTCACCGAGTGGCAGGATCCCGCCGTGTTCGAGGTCAACAAGCTCTACCCGCGGGCCAATATCCCACAGAATAGCAGCCATATTGACAGTACTTATTTTAAAACTATCTATTGGATGGCGTTCAACTATGTACCTGATGCTGACGAGCGCCCTACCGATTTTTTCCGCACGGATTACGATGAAAGTAAAGGTAGATGGGATGTCGAGTTTATTCCTAACAACTGGGAACTGCACCAATGGTGTGTCGAGTATATTCCTAACAGCCGGAAACATTACCAAGTAGGCTACGGCGTGCCCGTCTATGTGAACACCACCAACGACTTCGATAACAGCCAGTTGCCGAAAGTGCCCGTAAAGGGCAACGCGGTGGGCAGCTACCGCAAGTGGGTGGACATCGACAAGACATGGGAGGACAAGCAGGTGATTATCAACATCGGGGGCGCGAAATCCTGCTTCTACCTCTGGGTGAACGGCGAGTTCGTGGGCTACAGCGAGGATGCCAAGACCAACTCCGAGTTCGATATCACCAAGTTTGTGAGATTCGGGGAGCGCAACCTCATCGCTTTACAGGTCTTCAAATGGAGCGACGGTTCTTACTTCGAGTGCCAGGATTTCTGGCGGCTGAGCGGCATCGAGCGCAGCATTACCCTCTACGCCCAACCCAAAACGCACATTTTGGATTACAAGGTGGTGGCGGATTTGGATTCGACCTATAAGAACGGGGTTTTGGATGTGGAGGTGACGGTAGAGAATTTAAGGTCTTTCCCAAAATTGGACACATTAAAACATAAAAATATTTCCAAAAATGCAGAATTGGAAATTGTACCAATGGATAACCTATACGATGTCTCGATATTCCTTAATGGAAAATATCTCGCATGCTCCGAGAACATCTATTTTTATGAAAAAGAGAGAAAAACAGTAAACTTTCACATTGCAATTCCAGATGTGCATAGCTGGACGGCTGAAAAACCTTTTCTTTACAGTTTGGCAATATCTTTAGGGAAAGGGGATGGTATTACAAAAAATCGCGTAGTTGTAGAATCCGATTCCATCCCCATCGGTTTCCGCAACATCCGCATCAAAGACGGACAACTGAAGGTGAACGGGGTGCCCGTGACCATCCGTGGGGTGAACCGACACGAGCACGACCCGCGAACGGGCCACGTGGTCTCCAAAGAGCGCATGGAGCAGGATATCCGGCTGATGAAGGCCAACAACATCAACACGGTGCGCACCAGCCACTACCCCAACGCGCCGGAGTTCTACAGCCTTTGCGACAAGTACGGTCTCTACGTCATCGACGAGGCCAACGCGGAGTCGCACGCGCAGGGCTACGGCGAGAAGTCGTTGGCGAAACGTGCTGACTTCAAGGAGGCTACGGTGGCGCGCGTCCGCAATATGTACGAGCGCGACAAGAACCACCCCTGCATCATCGTCTGGTCGTTGGGCAACGAGTCGGGCAACGGCGTCTGCTACGAGGCCGCCTACGACTGGCTGAAGGCCAAGGACAGCACCCGCCCCGTGCAGTACGAGCGCGCCCTCTACGACCGCAACACCGACATCGTGGCCATTATGTATCCTTCTGTGGATTACCTCTCCAAATACGCACAAAAACAGCAGGAGCGTCCGTTCATTATGTGCGAGTACGCGCACGCGATGGGCAACAGCTGCGGCGGCCTCTCCAACTACTGGGATACTATCTACAAGTACCCGCAGCTGCAGGGCGGCTGCATCTGGGACTGGGTCGATCAGGGTCTGCTGACGAAGGATGCGCAGGGCCGGGAGTTCTACGCTTACGGCGGCGACTTCGGGGAGAATATGCCCTCCGACGGCAACTTTTGCATCAACGGCCTGGTGGATCCCGACCGGAAACCGCACCCGCAGTTGGCCGAGGTGCGGAAGGTCTATCAGCCCATCAAGATTGAGGCGGTGGATTTGGATTCACTGAAGTTCCGTATCATCAACCGCTTCGATTTCAGTAACTTAAACGAATACGCACTATGGTATCGTCTCCGCACAGACGTGGCGCATGAACCGCCTGCCCATCCCGACGAATTCTTATATGTTCCTGGGAAACTAGAACCCAACATTGGACTCATCACCACAAAAGATCCCCCTTCGATACACATAAATGTTGCCCCGCACGACACGGGTTATTTCACGGTTTCAAGAAAATATTACCAAGAACCATCCATCATCGATACCATCAAGGCTTTGGGCTCTGTGGTTCCGGGACAAGATGTGCTGCTGGATTTCTATTTGACAGAAGGTCACGATGTTAATCCTAAAAACTGGCGCAATCCTATGGGCAAAAAAGTGGTCGCTTTCGAGCAGTTCAAGTTGCCCGTACCGACGCGAAAACCGCAAGCTGCCAACTTCGGCTTCTTCACCGACAGTGTGCAGTATCATTGGGAAGACGACACACTGATTGTAAACGTCGGGAAAGTGGAGATAGTGTTTGACAAGGATGTGCATATCACCACAATCAAGAAGGACGGAAACCCCGTGGTAGTCGATGGTCCGCGACTCAACTTCTGGCGCCCGCCCACCGACAACGACGAGGTCGATGGTCACGGTGCGTTACTTTGGCGCAGAATCGGGTTAGATAACCTCACTTGGAAAGTGGCAAATATGTCTATGCACGACAGATGGAGCGACGATTTTCTCATCACGGTGTACCGGAATGCGGAAAACGAAAACGGAGAATCTGTTTTCAGCGTGTATGAGGACTATCAGGTCAAGCCCAGCGGCGACATTCGCGTCAACTATGAGATTGTCAGGAGCGAATGGGTGCCCTCCTTCCCGAAAATCGGGGTTCAGATGAAGGTGTCGGATGAGTTGGTGACCACCGAATGGGTGGGATATGCGCAGGAAACCTACAAAGATCGTCAAGCGTGCGGCTTCTTAGGCCATTACGAAGCGCCAACGGACGACCTGTTCCACCATTACGTGCGTCCGCAGGCGGCGGGCAACCGAATGGGGACGAGGTATGTATCGCTCTTCAACAAAGAACACCAGCGGATGCTCTCCGCCCGACTTTCGGGTTGGTATTTGAAGGATTTTCAATTCAGCATTTATCCTTACGATGATGAGAATATAGAACAAGCCAAACATACCAACGGGCTCAAAAGGGCAGGGTATTATACTTTAAATGTAGATTATGACCAATCGGGCTTAGGCACCGCCACCTGCGGTCCAGGTGTCGCCGAAAGAGATTTAGTAAAGATAGAAGACCGTGTTGTCTCTATGGAATTGCATTTGCAACTCGGCGAGAATGTGTTCTTTGAAGATTTCTTCGTGGATCAGTCCAAGAATATGGATCCTTTGTTTGCCCGATGCATCAATTTTCGCGTAAGAAGAGGTTCTTGGGATCCCATCACGCTTCTCACCAAGCCCACAGCGCCTTACGACAAAGATGCCGACACGATCCTTGTGGACGAGAAAATCGGCAACCCCGCCGACTATCACGAGGGTTGGTTCGGTTATTTCGGAACGCCGATGAAGGTACAATACGAAACGGGGGAACGGACATCCGACTCGCTGACAGTAACCTTAAGTTTCGCGCACCATCCCTCGCAGTGGGTATTTCTGCCGCAGAAGGTGACGGTGTCGTATTCCACGAACGGCAAGAGGTACAGCCAACCCGAGGAGGTCGCGCTGCCCTTCGACCCGGCGTTGAAGGAGAACGACCAGCCGCGGGTCCGCATCCTGCGCCACAAAATCCCGAACCGCGGGGTGAAATACATCCGCATCGAGGCCGAGCCGGTGGAAAAACTGCCGGAGTGGCACGCCGCCCCCGGGGAGAAGGCGTGGATTATGACCGACGAGATAAAGGTCGGACTATAGAGACGCGCCATGGCACGTCTCTACAAAATGACATCGCCCCTTAAACAATTGACCCCTCCATCAATCTATCCCCACGTCTCAAATCACAAGTCTCAAGTCTCAAGTCACAAGTCTAATAATCATTTTTAAGAATTTTTAAGAGACGACCATTTGAAAAAAGTATATTTTTGCGCCTTGGAATAAAAGGCGAAAAAGGTAAATTAAAATCAATAATTATTAACCCAAAAAATTCAAAAAAATGAAAAAAGTATTAAGTTTATTGGCAGTTGCAGCTTTGTTAATGTTTAACGGATGTAATCCTCCTGCATCAGAGACCCCCATCACGGATGTTCTGAAATCCGCCAAGAAAGGTTGGGTGATGACATCTGTTAAATCTACTCCCGCTTACGTGCTTGATGCCGGTGTTGCTCTTGACGAGCTTTTCGCAGAAGGCGACCTTGAGAATTTGACCGGTTTCTTCTATTCATACGAAAAGGATGATGCCCTCATCTTCGGTGAGAACGGTGTTCTGACCATCGATCCTGGCACTCTTCGTCCTGAAGATCCGAGCGAGCCTTATCAGATCGCCACTGCTGCCACGTACTCAGTTGACGAAGCTAAACAACAGATTTCGCTCCAAATGCCTTGGGAGTATGACGCCCAACTCGAGCTCTGCTCCGTTGTTTCTTACGACAAGAACCAATTGGTTCTCAAATACACGAGAAACGACGACGAGAATCCCACGAAGTCCCAGAACACTTTCACCATCACCTACGTTCCTGTTAAGTAATTCACCCGCAATTAATCACTTAAAATTTTTAATACAATGAAGAAATTATTTTTAGCAGTTTTGTGCGCTGGCCTTTTCTTCGCCTGCGGTAATAAAAAACAAGCCGAACCCGAAGCTTTGATGGACACTGTTCCCGCCCAGCAGGAAGAGGTTGTTCAACAGGAGCCTGAAGAGGTTGCCGAGCCCGTCGCTGATGAGCCCGTCGCTCAGACCACTCCCGCCAAGAAGACCACTCCCGCCAAGAAGACCACCACTACGACCACTCAAGCTCCCGCAAACGGTGCTCAAAAAGTGGACACTGAGGCTTCTTTGAAGGATCAGGCTAAGAAAGCCGGTACCAATGTTGCAGGTGCAGCTATCGACAAAGCCGAGAAGGATGCTACCAACGCTATCGTCAACAGTGGCAAAAAGAAAAGATAATCTTTTCAAAATATCCGAAAAAAAGGTGTTCTTGGCTGAACACCTTTTTTGTTTTAAAAAAAAGTGTACTTTTGTGCACATTTTTTTTGGACTATAAAGTGATGAATATCAAGGAGAAAATACGTGTGGTTCCTGACTTTCCAATCCCGGGAATTCAGTTCTATGACATAACCACCTTGCTTGGCGACGGGCAGGCCTTCCGTGAAACCATTGATGCCATGGTGCAGATTGCGCGGAAGTACAACCCAGACCAGGTCGTCGCTCTCGAGTCCCGCGGCTTTTTCTTCGGTCCCGCCATCGCCTACCAAATGGGCTTACCCTTTATACCGATCCGTAAAGAAGGCAAGCTCCCATCCAAGAAATACAAGGAAACTTATCTGCTCGAATACGGCACTGCGACGATGGAAATACATGCCGATGCGATGGCCGAAAATCAGAATGTGCTTATCATCGATGACGTGCTGGCTACCGGCGGCTCCATGGCCGCAGCCATCAATCTCGTCAACCATTTCCATCCAAAAGAGATCCATCTGCTCTTCCTGATGGAACTGGAAGCCTTGAAAGGACGGGAAAAACTGTCCAATTGTTCCATTGACAGCTTAATAACAGTATAAAACAACTAATCAAATAAAATTTTTTATGAAGAATATCGATTGGAAAAATCTGTCTTTCGGTTACATGAAGACCGATTACAATGTCCGCTGCTATTTCAGAAACGGCGAGTGGGGAAAACTGGAATTGACCTCTGACGAGTACATTCCGATGCACATGGCGGCTTCCTGCCTGCATTACGGCCAGGAGGCTTTCGAAGGCATGAAGGCCTTCCGTGGCAAAGACGGCAAGGTTCGCTTGTTCCGTTGGGAAGAGAACTGGAAACGTCTCAACAGCTCTGCCGACACCATCATGCTGGCCCCCATCCCTGAAAAGCTGTTCTTCGACGCCTTGGAGATGGTGATCAAGGCTAATGCCGAATACATCCCGCCTTATGGCACCGAGGGTTCCCTCTATATCCGTCCGTTGCTCATCGGCACCGGTGCCACTATTGGTGTGAAACCCGCTGACGAATACCTCTTCGTCGTTTTCGTGATGCCTGTCGGACCTTACTTCAAGGAAGGTTTCAAACCCACCGACATGCAGATTGCGAAGGATTATGACCGCGCAGCTCCCCTGGGCACTGGCCACGTGAAGGTTGGCGGTAACTACGCCGCTTCCCTCCGTGCTGGCGAACGCGCCCACAAGGAAGGCTTCAGCGCTTCCATCTTCGCCGATGCCAAAACGAAGACCTTCATCGACGAAGCTGGCCCCGCCAACTTCTTCGGCATCAAGGACGGCAAGTATGTGACCCCGGATTCCGGCTCCATCCTGCCTTCCATCACCAACATGAGCCTCCGCACCATCGCTGAGGACCTCGGTCTCGTGGTCGAGAGACGTCACGTCAGACTCGACGAAATCGACACCTTCGAGGAAGCCGGCGCTTGCGGTACCGCCGCTGTCATCTCCCCCATCCACAAGATCCAGGACAGAGAGACTGGCAAGGAATATGTCATCTCCAAAGACGGCAAACCCGGTCCCTGGTCCATCAAGATGCGCGAGATCCTCATGGGTATCCAATACGGCGAAATCGAGGACAAATTCGGCTGGTGCACCATCGTGGATTGCTAAACGTATGCCACAAACTTATCAAAAAAGGATGTCTTCGGGCATCCTTTTTTGCTTGAAATAAAATCAACATCAGCGGGCAGATGATATCAAAAAAAAATGTATCTTTGCCACCCAAAAAAAATTTATTCACCAATTAAAAGAAAGAGGTATTTTTTATGATTATTGTTCCCATTAAAGAAGGCGAGTCCATCGACAAAGCGCTCAAGAAACTGAAAAAGAAATTCGACAAGATCGGCGTGAAGAAAGAAATCCGCGCCCGTCAGGAATTCACCAAGAAGAGCGTCATCAGACGGGAGCAATTGCGCAAGGCCATCTACGTTCAGAAGCTTCGCGCTGCTGAAAACGAGTAGCAGACGGCATTGCCAATCAAAAGGAAACAGGGCGCGACCCTGTTTTTTTTTGCCGTTGACCATTGACCGTTGACACTACTACTACCGAGCTCTTGTCCCTATCGGGGCCGCTCAAGGGAGACGTTTTAAAATATTCTGACTTTTCTCCCACAACTGCTAACCACCGACGGCTAACTACTAACTATATGTATTACCAAGACTTCATCGATTACCTCAAATACGAACGGCGGGTATCACCTCACACAGTGACCGCCTACGAGGGTGACTTGTCCCAATTTTTCACCTTTTTGGAGGATAAGCTGGAAATTCATCAGCTGTCGGATGTTCATAGCGGGGACATCCGCGCGTGGGTCATTTCGCTGTTGGAAGATGAGTCGCTGACCCCCCGATCGGTGGGGCGTAAAATCAGCGCGATAAAGGCTTTTTATCGCTACAAACTGAAAACCAAGGAGTTGTCGGTTAATCCAACCTTGACCATCCACTCCCCGAAAACCGCCAAAAAACTGCCGCAATATGTGGAACAGCGCGACATGGAACACCTTTTCGCCGACATTCCCTTTGAGGAAACATTCGAAGGTTTGCGCGACCGTACCATCCTCGAACTCTTCTACGCCACCGGGATGCGTGAGGCGGAACTATTGAACATCAAAATACAAGATATTCATTTTCAAAATAATACGATAAAAGTTTTAGGGAAACGCAATAAGGAAAGGGTAATTCCGTTCGGTAATAAGCTTTCAGAGTTATTGACATTGTACTTGGAAAATTTGCAAAAAAAATTTTCCGACGGAACCGAAAATAATTATATCTTTGTCACCGATAAAGGAGAACAACTTTATCCAAAAGCTGTCTATCGAATTGTTCGTAAATATTTGGATATGGTAACCACGATTGACAAACGCAGCCCGCACGTTATCAGGCACACTTTTGCGACGCATTTGCTGAACAACGGTGCCGACCTGAACGCCATCAAAACCATACTGGGCCACAGCAGTCTGGCAGCCACCCAAGTATATACCCACAACTCCATAGAGCAGCTCAAATCCATTTATAAACAAGCTCATCCAAGAGCATAAAAAAGGAGGTTTTTATGAAAATTAACATCAATTCCGTCCACTTCAAAGCGGATCAGAAATTGGAGAGCTTCATCACCGAGAAAGTGGAGAAGCTGAACAAACTGCACGACGGTATCATGGGTGCCGATGTCGCGCTGAAACTGGAGAACACCGAAGCGCCGGAGAACAAAACCGTTGACATCCGTATGAACATCCGAGGCTACGACGCACGCGCCGGCAAGACTGCCAAATCCTTCGAGGAGGCCACCGACCTCGCCATTGACGCCCTCAAGAAACAGCTCCAGAAGAGCAAAGAGAAAGAACAGAACAAACGCCCGTCAGGGGAAATTTCCTTCGAAGAGAAGGAACAATAATCTTGGCGCCACCTACCAAAACGCCCCGTCCGGCATCGGCCAGACGGGGCGTTCTTTATGATTCCATATCAACTATTTCGCGAATTTCTTCTCCAAAGAGACCTCATGGTAGATTTGCGTGATGACCTCCTTGGTGTAGAGCGGAAAATCGGCCTTCATCATCCAGTCGTAATAGGCGGGTTCTTTGCGAAAGACCTCGTTCACAGGAACGCCCTTGTGCTTGCCGAAGTTGAAAACCGCCCGTTGTTGTGCATCCATCACGATGTGGCCGGCCAAATCCACGGTCTGCCGCTCATTTGTGAACGCACTCAACGCCTTCACATCGTTCTGCACGGGAACATACGTACGCTTGGTATGCCGGTCGGTATATTCCACACCATTGTAACGGTCAAGCTGGGCCTTCAACACTTCGCAGGTGGCCTTTGTGTCCGCGCTTGCATGGTGCGCATCCGTAAGATCCGCATCGCAATAGAACTTGTAGGCGGCAACCAGATTTCGGGGCTCCATCTTGTGGAAAATATTCTGAACATCAATAAGATAACGGTTCCGCAAGTCAAAACGACGACCGCAACGCAGGAACTCTTCCACCAACAACGGCACATCGAACTTGTTGGAGTTGAACCCGGCCAAATCGGCATCTCCGATGAAAGCCAACAGGTCGTCTGCGATTTCCGCGAACGTGGGCTTGTCGCGCACATCCTCGTCCGTGACACCATGTATGGCAGACACCTCGTCAGGAATCGGCATTCCTGGATTTATCAGCTCCGTACGACTGATTTCCTCGCCGTCAGGCATCACCTTCAACAACGAAATCTCCACGATTTTATCTTTTCCGACATTCAAGCCGGTAGTCTCCAAATCAAAGAAGACCAAGGGTCTGGTTAAATTGAACTTCATATCCGTATTAGTGTTTGATTATTTTTTCTGTGACAACAGTCTGATTATCCGATGATAACTGAATAAAATAGATGCCCGTCGGGAAACGTTCCAACGACAACTCCTTCGTATAAAGCTTACCCGTCTCCACACACTGCCCGAACACATTTGTAATCCGATAATCCAGATCCTCTTCCGTGTCCGCGTCAATGTGAACGATCCCTGTGGTCGGGTTCGGGTACATGCGGATGTCGCAGGTCGCATGCTGTGGCACACCGGAATGGTCGAACGACTTGCCAACCACGGGCCGGATCATCGGAGCCCCCTGATAGAAGGATGGGTACCAATAAGCGGCAGTGCGGTAAAAGAACTTGCCGCTCGCGTTGTTGTTCTGATCAAAACCGAGGTTCAGCTGCACATCGTTGTTTTGGTAAAAACCGACATAGAACGTTCCCGAAAGATACAGCGGTTCCTCCAAATAGTAGGACACAAAATCCAGATAATTGTCGGCGAAACCAGGCAGTTGGGCGGGCATTTCGTAGAGCACGGTGCCGGGACCGGGGCTTCCGTCAGCGCAAATGCCATCATCCGCCCACACCATCAACGAGAAGGGGGCCACATTTTCGTCACTGAGCGTATGGTTGAACCACATGCGCACCGCCTGCAGCGTGTCCGGCTCAGCGAGCGTGAATCGCACCGCAAGCGAAGCCTCCGGATTCACCATGGTGGAAAGCAAACAATAGCCGGCCTCAGCCGTACCATCGTCGTAGGCATAGTAATTGTAGAACTTCTGATTGAAGACGGATGTATCATTAGTGCGACGCTCGTCATTCACACCCACCATGCTGAAAATGTGGGTGATGGTGAACTCCGCACTGTCGGCACCGTCATACTCATAACTCATCTCCAACAGTGGCGAAACATGGTGTTGCGCGTCGTGCAAGCCGTGCGGATAATACGGTTCCGCGTTCTCGTTGTTCAGCGGCGACACATAAATCGTCTGGTCATGGTTCTTGACAATATTATAGGTATAGCTCGTATTCTTCACGGAGTTGGAAAGGTTGCTAAGGTCGTTATGGAAATTCGAAATCATATCCGAAGGGCGGAACTGCTTCCACGGCATCGCTTGATATTCCTTGAGCGTTGATATCGAAGGACTTACATACGCTATATCGTTAGGGAAAAGGTCGTTGAAACGGCGATTCAAATTCAACCGCACATAATCGATGTTCCACTGGTCACAGTTGCTGGACCAGCCGATAATGTTCCCGCTGGTCAGGACATCTTCGTCCAAACTGGCGAAATTGCGGAAACGGAACTGGAAATTGTTCCGGAAATACTGATCGTCCGTTATCGGCACCATCACCTGCTTGAAGTAGTCAAGTGGATTCTCAGCCACCCAGTCTTCCACGTTGCAGCCGTATGTCGACCAGACCTCGTTCCAGACATATTCGTCCTCGAAGATAGAATCCACGGGCATCAGAATCACTTCGCCGGCGTAGGCATCGGTCTGGAATACGTAGTAAGTGCCTGGTATAAAGGGGTTTTCGATAGAGTCCCCAATATGATAGTACTCACCCTCCCCAATGATGTACTCACCGTACTCAAAACCGGCAAGTACCTGATTACCGGTAGCATAGCCGAATTCCAAAATCAGCTTGTCGGAGTGTTCGGGAGCATCGCCCACAATCTGCCAACCGCCCGCCGGGTAGGTTTTGCTGGCACCCGCCGGCTGGTAGTAAAAACTGAAGTAGAGCGAATCTGACACCAGCATCTGACGATGTTGCTGTAAATTACTATCAAGTCGTATCGGGTTGGAAGTCAGCGTGTCTGCAGGGAATGGCTGGCGCGAAGCGTGGGCGTAAATCTGCCCATGGGCATCAAGGGCGTCAAGTGTCACCACCCCGATGGACGGGGGATAGACCGCGAAGCCAGTATTGACGTAACCTTGGTCGTCCCGCCATAATCTGGGGTCGGGATAACCGCTGTAGTTGGAAAAATCATCCACGAAAGGCAGCCGCACGGCCTGTCCGGAACGCACAGGCGAACCTTTCTTCGCAGCTTTGACCAAAACGGGATTTTGAGCCAGACCCGTCAACATTTCCTGGGATTTACCGACAAAAGGAATTAAAAGCAGGCATAAGATGCCGATTTTCAATACAAATTTCATAAATTAGATTTGTTTAAGATGGTTTTACACTAATTTTCTGATATTTCAGTACTGGTGCTGTCGGGAAGGTCACCGATATTTTTGCCCACCACGAGGGTGATTTTCTCGCCTTGTTTGATAGGCGTGCCCGGTGCTATAGCATGCCCCCTGTAGAGCACTTCCAGCACCACATTCTCATACGGGCTGGGTTTTTCAATCGTGCGGTCAAGCACCAGCCCTTGCGATTCAATCATAATCTGTGCCTGGCGAAGCGACAAATCCCGCAACTCCAGCATCTTGATGGTCGGTGGTTCGGAGGCAGCCACGGTGAGATAAACTTTGCGGCCGTGTTTCACTTTCTCGCCTGGAAGCGGGTTCTGTTTCAGCACCGTGCCAGGGGTGGCGCCCGTCTCATAAAGCTCGTCGCTGACCACGAACACGAATCCCTCCGACTTGCCATTCTGCGTCAGCTCTTGTGCCGACTTGCCGGCGTAAGAGGGCATTTCAATCTCACGTCCGTGACGTGTGAAAAGCCTGAGAAACAATATGATTAGTATAAAGATAACCACCGTGACCAATATGGCCATCAGTATGTGGAAACCCGGTTTACTCGGGTCCAAAATACCGCGTGAAGCTCCGTTTTTCTGCTTGCTCATGAAGTTCGATTTCGCTCTATAAGTTTGATTTTTAAAACCTGCAAAGATACACTTTCTTTGTAAACGGAAAAGAACGTAGAAAGACGGAGTTTAGTATAAATCCATTTTGAAAAACTTCTTATGTTGTAAAGACGCGCTATGGCATGTCCCTACAATATCAATGAAAAACAATTCGTTTTTTATCTAACAAGTACGTTCTTTTTGTATCTTTGCCGCTTGTTAAATTAGGGATAAAATTTGCCGAAAGGAATGAAAATCGGACTGATACGAGAGACCAAAACGCCTGTAGACAACCGTGTCGCGCTGACACCGACGCAAATGGCGGCTCTGCAGGAACGCTACCCAAATGACACGTTCGTGGCACAGTCGAGCGACACCCGTGCCTTTTCCGACGATGCCTACCGGGCGGTGGGAATCGATGTGCAGGAGGACATGGACGACTGCGACCTGCTACTCGGCATCAAGGAGGTGGAGGTTAGTGCGTTACTTCCGAACAAACATTACTTCTTTTTCGGGCATTTCGCCAAACAGCAACCAGCAAATCTGCCTCTGTTACAGGGTCTTATGTCGAAAGGTATTACCTTTTCGGATTACGAGTACCTGGTAGACGACCACAACCGGCGACTTTGCGCTTTTGGCTGGTGGGCCGGATTTGTGGGTGCTTACTACACCCTGCGCGGCTACGGATTGCGTCACGGTCTTTATGAACTGCCGAAGCCCGACCACCATTTCTCCATGGAAAAACTGATAACGGCCTTGCGGGCCATCACGCTTCCACCCGTACGACTCCTTGTGACCGGCAACGGGAGAGTATCCCATGGCGTTCAGGAACTTCTCGAACAAATTGATGCTGAACGGTTTACGGAAACAGAATTTCTCTCCGACACACCCGTACGGAAGCTCTCCTTCTGCGCCGCCAATGCCGACCAGTTAGTGGTCCACAAAGACGGCACCGCATTCACCAGACCGGACTTTCTCGCCCACCCTGCCGACTATCGCAGCGACTTCATGCGCTGGGGCCGCCATGCCGACATCCTCGTCTCCGCCCACTTTTGGAACCCGGAGGCCCCTGTCTACCTGACCCGCGAAGACCTCGCCGACCCCGAGTTGCGCATTCGCTTTATCGGTGACATCACCTGCGACATCCAAGGCAGCCTCAAATCGACACTACGCGCCTCCTCCCACGACGCACCTTACTACGACTACGACCCTGCGACTGCCACAGAGCGACCAGCCTTCTCCTCCGACCAAAACATCACAATCATGGCGGTGGACACCTGTCCGAACGCCCTCGCCGCAGACACCAGCGCCTACTTCGGAGAAAGGCTCATCGAGCACGTCCTCACCCCGCTGTTAGAGCGCAGACATTCCGATGTCATTGATCGCGCCACCATCCTGAAAAATGGACGACTTACCCCACAATTTGAATATCTAACTGACTTTGCTAAAGGTTTATCCCCTGTAGAGACATTGCGCACAACGTCTAAAAAACCATCGAAAACATTTAGTAGTTACCAATGAAGACCGAGAGCAACTTAAAAGAGAAGACGGTTTCCGGCATGATGTGGGGTGCCGTGGGCAAGGTGGGAACGCTGACTATCAACTTCCTCTCCAACCTCGTCCTGGCGCGTTTGCTGATGCCTGAAGACTTCGATTGCATCGGTATGCTGGCTATCTTCCTCGCTGTCTCCAACATCTTCATCCAAGGTGGCTTGGGCGCGGCTCTCATCCAGAAAAAGAACCCCTCAAGGCTGGACTACTCGACCGTTTTCTACTGGAATCTCGTATTTGCCGTCGTCTTTTACCTCCTTTTGTTTGCTATGGCACCCGCTGTGGCGCGATTCTACGGTTTGCCCATCCTCCAACCGATGCTGCGAGTGCAAAGTACCGTACTCATCATCCAGTCGTTCGCCATCGTGCAAGTCACGCAGCTGCAGAAACAGATGAATTTCAAGGCGTTGGCCATCCGAAATATGGCGGCGGCCTTGGCGGGCACACTCATCGCCATCCCGATGGCTTTCAAAGGCTACGGTGCCTGGAGCTTGGTGGCTTCCGCTATTATCGCTGCAGTTGTCAACGTGCTGTTACTCTGGAAGATAAGCAGCTGGCGACCGACACTGGAGTTCAGCCTCGCCTCGCTCAAGCAGCTTTTCAGCTTCGGCGGCCTCATGCTTCTCTCCTCCCTGGCTGAAACGCTCTACACCAACTTGCAAGGGTTGATTATCGGCAAGCGGTTCCCCGCCGGCAACCTCGGCTACTACATGCAAGCCAAAAAGTTAGAGGAGGTTCCCGTCACCGGACTGTCGTCCATCGTCAATGACGTAACATTCCCTGCCTTCTCGTCCCTTCAGGACGATCCGGAAAAACTGCTTGCCGGGATGCGCAAAAGCACGAAAGCCCTCGCCTTCGCCAATTTTCCAATGATGATTCTGCTGATTATCATTGCATTACCGCTCATAACATTCTTGTACGGCACCAAATGGGAAACCTCTGCACCCTACTTCCAAATCCTCTGCATTTCCGGCCTGATATATACCCCGAATACGCTTAACACCAACATAATCAAAGCATTAGGAAAAGGAAAAATCTATTTCATCATCCAGATTGTCAAGCGCACCATCGGCATTGTCATGATTTTCGTCGGCATGCGATTCGGCATCTACGGTCTGCTGTGGTCAGTCGCCTGCGTTGCCTATATCAGCTTCATCATCAATGCTTCCGTGAACAAAAAGTTGATTGACTACGGCATTTTCGCACAGCTACGGGATGTCGGTCCTTGTTTCTTGGTCGCCGCAGCTGCCGGCGCACTCACCTACGGCTTGGGAATGCTGCTGCCTATCCATATGTATATTGTCATGCTGATTCAAATCATCGTTTACGCCGCCCTTTACCTATTGCTCGCCAAACTGCTGAAAATCGAAGGGTTACAAACTTACACCGACATCTTCACCAAAATGATACACCGTAGAAAAAATTCATAGACAATGGAAATACGCTCCAATTCAAATCTCCGTTTCCGCTATTTCATGACAACCTTGTCACCGAAATGGACCATTAACCTGCTGTTCAACCTGTGCCACCACCGGAAACCGGATCTCAAAAATCCTAAAACGCTGGACGAGAAAATCCAATGGATGAAGTTGTACTATTACAAGGACAACGAACTCGTCAAACAATGCGCCGACAAATGGAAAGTCCGCAACTATGTAAAGAATAACGGTTTGGAAGATATTCTGACGAGAGTAATCGCCGTCTATCATGATCCGGAGGAAATCAACTGGGACACGCTGCCTGACAAGTTCGTGCTAAAATGGAACTTCGGCAACGGCGGCAATGTCGTCTGCACAGACAAGAAAAATCTGGACAAGGCGGCCGCTATCAGCGACTTGAAACGTTTCCAAAAGCTGAAATTCCACCTTTTGGCAGCCGAGCCGCAGTATGACGTGGACGAGAAAATCCTGATCTGCGAAGAATTCATTGAACCAGAGCACGGGAAAAGCCCGATTGACTACAAAATCTACTGTTTCAACGGGGTGCCACAGTATGTGCTCTGCTGCATCGGGCGCGAGGAGGGACAGAAGCCGGCCTTCTACTTTTTCGACCGCAATTGGCAGCTGCAACGGCTTAACCGTCAGGGCCAAGAGGCACCCGAAGGATTCACAGTGCCCAAACCCGAGGGCATTGACCGCCTATTCGACTATGCCGAAAAACTCTCCAAACCGTTCCCGTTCGTGCGCACCGACTTCTATCTTGAGCATGGCCACGGCTGGTTCGGAGAACTGACCTTCACCCCTTCCGGCGGCTTCGACTACGGACGCCTGCCTGAAAGCGATTTGCTGTTTGGGAAAATGGTGAAGCTGCCGTTTGAACATTGACTTTGAACTTTAACCTTTTAAACGTTCATGATGAAGAAACAACGAATTGCCAAGATATTGGTTATCACGATATTGTGTTTATCCACGCTGATGTTTTTGCCGTGGGTTTACATGACATCCATCTATTACATCGCCCGCTACCTGATTATGGCGATGACCGTGGCAGCTTTGGGTTTGACATTCTCGCTAACACGCAGTTTGTCAGCACGTTTCGTACGATTACTGCTACTCACCATCGCTTGTATGGCCGTGGTTTACCTCATCATACCCGTCCAAACATCCGACATCTCGCAATTAGTGGTCACGCTCATCACGGTCATCATCGGAATGAACTTAGATTGGAAGGAACGCGACTGGGCAGATATCTGTTACTACTACACCGTGCTGATGGTAATTGTCACGATTTGCAACTGTCTTTTTTACGCCGGCGGATTGTATGTTCCTGAGTATTACATGTTTAACGAAGGCAAGAACCAAGTTGGGGCGATGGTGGCTATCGGGGCAACCGGTTGCTTCTACTTTGGGATGAAATGGCGCGACCAGCGTGTCTCCTTCTGGGTGATCAGTTTCCTCTCTTTGCTCTGTCTTGTGCTCATCCGAGCCCGCTCCGACTGCTTCGCGATAGTGGCCCTCATGCTGCTCATCACGGCCAAAGAGGCGGACTTCAACGTGAAATGGAATGTGAAGGCGGTGCTGACCATCGCTGGCATTATCATGATCGGCATTATTCTGTACACCGGATTCTTCAGCAACGAGCTGCATACCTTCATGTACGGCGGCAAAAACGCCGAAAACATCAACGACATCACCTCGCGCCGATGGAACCGCAACCAACAAGGCATGGAAATCCTGCGACATCATCACACTGTCGAGGACCTGCAAAATCCGATGAAAATCCCGTTCATCCACAACTACCCGCTGTTGCGATTGGTGCGCTACGATGTCTTCTCCCTTCCCTTGCTTCTGTTCTATATCTATTTCGGTGCCAGCACGTTGATAGAGCTTTTCAAATCGCGGAAGTCGCAGGTGAAACAAGTGGGCTGGGTGGTCTGCTGCATTCCGCTGCTCATCAGTTTCGCAGAGCCCAACTTCCCCTACGGCCCGGGATTGGTGCAGATGATGGCCTTCCTGCTACTGGGATTCTCACTGCGTCCGAACGATCCACCACAGACTCGTCCCAAAGCCGTCGGTGCCGACACCGTACTTCACCTCAGCAACGACTTTACCAACAGTAAGGTACACAGCAACTTATACCGTGAATTGGACGCGAGTGGCAAAAAACAGACCGTTTTCGTGCCGTTGCGCAAAAATGCTCCCGAAAACAACCTTTTTGAAGCCCAAAACACCCAATTTGTCTTCGCCCATATCCTGAAACGCATTCACCGCGCCTTTTTCTTCCACAAAATTGAGAGAATCGTCAAGGAAATCGAGAAAACGGTGGACCTGAACACTATTTCCTGCATCCATGCCACCAACCTCTTCAGCGACGGCATGACGGCGTTGGAACTGCACCGCAAATACGGAATCCCTTACCTTGTGGCCGTACGCAACAGCGACCTGAACGAGTTCCTACGCTACCTTCCGCATCTCTGGTGGGTGCATCGCGCCGTCCTCGAAAATGCCGACAAGGTGGTCTTCATCACCCCGAACTTGCGGCAACGACTGCTTAAGCACTTCACGCTCGCAGGCATGAGCGACGAAATCGAACCCAAAACCATCGTCGTTCCAAACGGCATCAACGAGTTCTGGATCAACAATTTGCAGACGAAAAGTACCGCTGAAGCACACCATCTGCTCTATGCCGGAAATTTCACCCGCAACAAAAACCTTCCACGTTTGATTCACGCGCTACAGTCATTGCGGGCGGAGATTCCCGACCTGCATCTCGACGTGGCGGGAGACGGCGGGAATGACAAGGAAAGGGTTCTCACCCTGATGCACCGGAATGCCGATTGGATAACCTACCACGGCAAAATCACCGATCTGGAAGAGATGAAATCGCTGTATCGCGCCAACAGCATCTTCGCCATGCCCTCAAAATCAGAAACTTTCGGACTTGTTTACGTAGAGGCCATGTCTCAGGGACTGTCGGTGCTTTGGAGCCAAGGGGAAGCCATTGACGGGATGTTTCCCGAGCACATCGGCGAAAGCGTCAACCCATTGAGCGACAACGACATCGCCGCAAAATTGCGCAATCTGCTCACACACCCAGACCAATACGAAACCCTCCCCGCCGAAACGTTCGATACGTTTCGTTGGAATGCGATCGCTAAACGCTACATTGAGTTATACCCCATCCCAAACAAATAATCCCAAAAGCCCCAAGTCCCCAAGTCCCAAGTCTCAAAATTATGCTAAGCGTCATCTGCCCCATTTACAACGAAGAAAAGCACATCGAAGCGTGCATTCAGTCGGTCGTTGCCCAAGATTATCCCAAAGACGACTTGGAGGTTCTATTCATAGACGGGATGAGCGGCGACCGGACTCGCGAGATTGTGGAAAAATTCTGCCGCGCGTATCCGTTCATTCAGCTGTTGGACAATCCGCAACGCATCGTCCCAACGGGGCTGAATATCGGTATCCGCGCCGCGAAAGGGGACATTATTCTCCGATTGGATGCGCATGCCAAGTACCCGACAGATTATTTTTCAGTATTAGTCAAGAGGTTGCAGGAGACTGATGCAGACAATGTCGGCGGATTGTGTCGCACGCTGCCCGCGCAAGACACACCCGTATGCCACGCCATCGCACATGCCATGAGTTCCCCGTTCGGCATGGGCAACTCGCATTTCCGCATTGGCACCGACAAGGAAATGTGGGTCGATACCGTGCCGTTTGGCTGCTTCCGCCGCGAAATCTTCAACAAAATCGGACTTTTCGACGAGGAATTAGTGCGCAACCAAGATGACGAGTTCAACGGCCGCATTATCCAAAACAGAGGGAAAATCCTGCTTCTGCCGCAGGTGGTGATTGATTATTTCGCCCGCAACTCAATCAACAAGACGGCAAAGATGTTTTACCAATACGGATTATTCAAACCGTTGGTGAACAGGAAATTACAAAAACCGGCAACCTTACGGCAATTCTTCCCGCCGCTGTTTCTCGCCGGTATTCTTGTTGGAGGACTACTCAGCCTCTTTTTCCCTATAATAAGATGGCTATATTTCGGAGTGTTAATCCTTTACATTATGGCAGGACTCTTTTTCGGGCTTAAAATCCAATGCCGTTGGCCTGCCATCTTATGGATGCCCATCGTCTTTGCCACCATCCACCTCAGCTATGGATGCGGTTATTGGGTTGGCGGTTTCAAATTGCTGTTTCACAAAAAGATAACGGCCCAATCGAACCATTAACAAGGCGTCGTTTTATTGATTTCCAAAAGCATACACTACCTTGAACCGCAAACCGAACCCCTGCATCGGGTAATTACGGATGATTTCGTAGTTCTTGTTGGAGATGTTCAGTAGTTCGAGCTTGAGGCTGAGGGTGGAAGCGTTGCGGAAGTTGAGGTCGTGGTTCATTGTAATGCTCTGATCGATGTAGCCAGGCACTTCATTGGCAGGGATGTTCTGAGGAAGCGCATACCGCTTGTCGCACCCGATGAGCGCGTATGTGACCGTGATCCAAGGCGTTTGCAAACCCAAACTCACCGAACCTGACCACAATGGCGTGTAAGGGATTTGGTGGTTGTAGGTCTTACTCTTCGGATCAGTGCGGTCAACAGCCTTCTGGTAAGTGACGTTGCCGTTTAACCGCAAAATGTATTGGCTCGTGATGCGATACTGCCAAAACGTGTTCAGCTCCGCACCCGCCACATACACCTTGCCGTAGTTCAGCATGGTCCATGAGAAAAGGTTGTGCGACGGGAAGGCCACAATTTTGTCCTTCACGATATTGAAATAGCCGTCCACGGTGGTGGAAGTGGTGATTCTTCCTGCCGCAAGATGCGCCTCCTTCAACACAAATCCGAGGTCCCACTGGTGCGTCTTTTCCGGATTGAGATATATGTTGCCCACCTCGCGGTAGTACAGGTCGTTGAACGTCGGCATTCGGAAAATGTTCTTGTAGAAGAAGCGAAGATGCAGGGTCTTGGTCAGATTGACAGAACCGCCCACGGCCGGAGAAAGATGCGTATAGTCTTGCATGTCAGGGTTTTCTATGACAATGTTGTCAACGTATGTCAACAGCAAATTGGCATTGAATTTCCACCGGTTCCCTTCCACTATGGCCGATAGCGAAGTCAGCGAGGTGAATCGTCCTGGATGGGCATAATCTAACGAGTTGGCCTTCAACTGTTGGTAAAAAACATCCTGCGCCAAAGCGAATTGCAACTGTCGGACCCGTTTGAGGGAATCCTTTTCGTGAATAGGCGTAAACAGCACGGTATTGGAGAGATAGCTTTCGTGCTGATGGTAACGGTTGTCCAAGAAACCTTGCTCATTGAGGTAGTCAGGGTCGTAGTAGCGGGTATAGTCGTAGTTGAACTTCGCATTGGCTTGGTAGGCCCATCGGTCGTTGAAATACTTGTGATAGTGCGCCTGTCCGAAAGCGTTTTGGTTCCACAACTTCTGGCGCGACACAGAATTGTAGAAGATGGTAGCGGAGGGCAATTCCCGTGCGGAATTATAGTAGTAGAGCTTCACGTTGAAACGTTGCGTCCGGTCAATTTGCCAAACAGCGTTAAATTCGGTGTTAAGTGTTCGGGTCTCAGCATTTTCGCGTATTTCGTGCGACACACTGTCGTTCGCACCACCGTAGTGCAGCGTATAGGGGTAATTGCCTTTGGAGCGCATGGCATCGGCCGAGAGATTCCAGTAAAAGAATCGGTCGTCGCGCCTTTTGGAGCGTACCTTGTGGGTGACACCCGCCTGCAATCCGTAAAGTCCATACATACCCAAAGTCCCTCCGACGTGGAAACCGAACGGTTTCTCGGGAATAACATTTATCGTGTTGATTTTCAACAGACTGCTATAGGAAAAAAGACGTGCGGGAACGAAAATCTTGTCATCAAGTCCAACAACAAGAGCGAGGGAGGCAACGTTTTCGAGGGAAAGCTTGCCAAGGTCAATCTGGCCGGTCTGACAGTCGGTGATGGCTATGTCGTCGTAGGCGACACCGGTGTGCTGGCTGCCAAGTCCGCGCACGCAGACTGTCTTCATGCCGCCGGTGCCGCCGTAGTCGCGGACCACGACTCCTGACATATACTTCAGTGCGTCAGAAAGTTGCAGAGTCGGCAACTGCTTAATCTGCTGGGCGGAAATCTGTTGCACGGCTGCCGGTCCGGCAAACACCTTCTGCGGCGATCCCGCATTGATGTTGACTTCATTGAGACGCCGGGCACGGATGCTGTCACGTTGGCCTTGAGCCTGCATACCAAGAAAAAACAGCCCGAACAAGATTAGTAATATGCTTATTCTCAACGTCTTAATCATACCGATAATTCGGCGCAAAGGTACATTTTTTTATGGTTCAGTAACGGGAATCCTGCTTGTCACAATTCACAAAAAATCGTACCTTTGCACCCTGAATCAAAGCAAACCCATTATGAAAGAAATCTCTCCTGACAGCATCCAGAAAGCCATCAACATACTGACCACCCACACGGACAGCAAGCTCCTCACGCACCTCAACGCCTGCGTGCATTGCGGGCTTTGCGAGACCAGCTGTCTGTTCTTCAAGACATTCCAGGAACCGAAATATATACCTGGGAAAAAGGTCGATATGGTGTCCTCAATTTATCGCCGCTACTGCACTTTTTTGGGCAAGACAGCACCTAAGTTGACGAATGCCAAAGAGTTGACGGACGAGTATGTCGCGGAGATGGTGGATTCGCTGTACGGTGCTTGCACCATGTGCGGACGTTGTGTGAAACACTGCTCCATCGGGGTGGATATTCCCTTCGTGGTGCGCACAGGCCGCCGGATGCTGGCCGCCATGGGCTGCGTCCCCGAAACGCTGCAGGCCACCGTCGATGCCGCCCTCAACACCAAAAACAACATGGCCATCCCGAAGGAGGACTTTGTGGACACCATCGACTGGATGCAGGAGGAGCTGCAAGACGAGTTAGAGACGGAGGAGACGCTGATCCCGCTGAACAAGGAAGGGGCGGAAATCCTCTACACGCTGAATCCTCGTGAGCCGAAGTTCTTCCCGCTCTCCATCGCCGCCGCCGCCAAGATCTTCCACGTGGCCGGTGCCAACTGGACCCTGTCCGACGAGATGTACGATGTGACCAACTACGGCTACTTCTCCGGCAACGACGCCCACGCCAAGCAGATTGCCCAGCACATGTACGACGAAATGGCGAAGCTGAAATGCAAGACGCTCGTATTGGGCGAATGCGGACACGGCACACGCGCCCTCCGCTGGGAAGCACCCAACTATATGAAAAAACATCCCGACTTCAAGATGATTTCCCTCGTGGAGCTCATCGAGGAATACATCAAATCGGGAAAGATAAAATTAGACAAGTCGTTGAACACCAAGAAGTACACCATCCACGACCCGTGCAATATTGTGCGAAACGGCGGGTTATTCAACTCGTTGCGTTATGTGGTGAAACAAGCCGTGCCGGAACTCATCGAAATGGACCCCTACGGCAGCGACAACTTCTGCTGCGGCGGCGGGGGCGGCATGTTGGCCATGAGCGAATACAACGAACGCCGACTCGGCATCGGCAAGGTCAAAGCTGACCAAATCAAGGCGACAGGCGCCTCTGTGGTGATTACCCCGTGCCACAACTGCGCAGACCAGCTTTCACAAATCAACCACGAATACAAGCTCGGAGTGGAAATCAAGTCCGTGGCTGAGGTCGTGGCCGACGCGATTGTGCTGGACAATTAGCAACGACTACGTTGCAAGTTTCGTCATCGCCTAATATTTTAGACTGTCAGGAATGGTACGCGGTGTCACATGCGCATACCACTTTCCGTCGCGTTTACGCATATCCACCGTCCCTGAGAAATCTTTCAGAGGCGTTATTTTGTGATAAGTGGCAACCGCCATGCTATCGTTCACCATTTCTACATTGATAATGTCAATTGTGGCCGGGGTGTCGGATTTAATATACGTACTGTCA
>Ga0310697_10000414_pt1 | contig 59090 bp, 51 predicted proteins | sample 172DNAGHGlowgp2_FD_203883 | JGI IMG/M metagenome (GOLD analysis project Ga0310697, IMG submission 203883) | Sheep rumen microbial communities from Palmerston North, Manawatu-Wanganui, New Zealand - 1728 DNA GHGlow gp2 (v2) (version 2) | ecosystem: Host-associated > Mammals > Digestive system >...
TGAACTGTACCCCTCCTCCTTTTTGGTCCAGATTTGGGGTACAGTTCAGTCGAGTCAATTCATTATTTATTAAATTTCAGTTTCTCTCTTTTTAATAAATAAGTAGTCAATCCGCTTCCAGCGATTAAAAAGTCGATTGTAAAGGTGAACAAGTTGATGAATTGCCAATTGCCGGATTCATTAATAGTGTATTGGTTTTTGAAACGTTCATGTACTTGGCTATTATTTGATGGGACAAAATAAAGAGTGTTATTTTCGGTGGCATTGCTACTTAATCTTAGTAAGAAATTGTTTTCATAATGAATAATGCAATTATCCGTTTGATATTCAACAGAAAAGCCGTTAGATAATTCTTTAGTTATATTAGGGAGATATTCTCCGCTAGGGCCGAAATATAAATCTAATGTAATATCACCAGTTGGGATATTTTGATACATAGTGCCTTCTTTTGTACTAATTGTATATGAGTAATTATATGCTTTCATCATAATGGTTAGCGTGTCATTATTTTTATTGATGTTAAATGTATAAATATATTCTTTTATTCCATTGCTGTTATATTTTTTAGCAAATACCCATGGTCCAGCATTAGCAAAAAATAATCCAACTATTAATACAATTAATCCAGGTAAACCGAAATAGAGGAGATATTTTTTCTTTTTCTTTGCATTATTGTTGATGATATTCTTCTCTTCATCATTAAGCGAATAATCCGGATTATTTAATAATGTTTTATTCATTAAAGAATAGAAAAGTGGTGATAAGAGATAGAAAGAATATAAAGATATAAAGCGTGTATATATGAGTAGTGATTTACGTATATATGGGTTATAGCCATCAATAGTTAATAAATAATTACTTCTTAATACAATTAAAATAATTAATCCTGCAATATAAATGATTAACGCAATAGTTAAAACAATTATTGCCCATAAAGCTGGTAAGAAAAATATAGATAAAACTGCTAATATAGTAGATATAATCAAAAACAAAGATGTTAGAAGAAGATTATTTTTAAACCTCAAATAGTTTCTTTTTGCTAGTTGAGAATAAACCTTTTTTTCTTTTTTAGAAATATCTTCCTCATCGATTCTTTTTTCTCCAATGATTAGTTCTTCAACTGAGACATCAAATATTTCTGCAATAACGGGAAGAATGGATAAATCCGGAGACGATCTATCACTTTCCCAACTAGATATTGTTTTATTTGAGACGTGAAGAATACTTCCCAGTTGTTCTTGCGTCATCCCTTTTGATTTTCTAAGCGTCATGATGAATTTGCCGATAGACTTCTTTTCCATAGCTTTGCTCCTTACGCTTACACTATACAAATTATAGACTGATTGTTCACCCTATCAAATGTTCAATTTGTCTATATTTTGTAGAATTGTGGAAAAATACCATATTAATATGACGTGAAAATAAATGTTTTTCTAAAGAAACCTTTTTTTCCTTTAATAATTTACAATAAGTAAAATATTATAAATAAAATGTTGCAACTTTACTCATAATTTCATATTATAGATAAGCGACTTAGTTGCGATTGCCGACTTAGCTCAATTGGTAGAGCAACTGAATCGTAATCAGTAGGTTGCGGGTTCAATTCCTGTAGTCGGCACCAATCCCATGGATATTTAGCTCAGCTGGGAGAGCATCTGTTTGACGTACAGAAGGTCGGGGGTTCGATCCCCTCAGTATCCACCAAATAGAATATTAACTGTTGATTAATCAACAGTTTTTTATTTTTCAAAAACGAATAAATATATATAATATAAACATTATGAAAGTCCTCATATGTTATTTTACAGGAACGGGTAATACGCGTTTATGCGCGCAATTTTTACGTAACCACTTTATTGAAAAAGAACAAGATGTCACTCTTTATGAAGTAGAAGTGGGGAATGATAACATCCCAGATCCTAACGATTATGATTTAATCGGTTTTGGTTATCCGATTCACGCATTTAATACCCCTGGACTCTTTGCCTCTTTTATTAAAAGATTACCAAAAGTAAATAATAAGAAATATTTTATATTTAAGGTCAGCGGTGAACCTTTCCCCTTTAATAATGCTTCAAGCCATCACATCTATAGAAAGCTAAAAAGAAAAGGCTATGAACTCATCATGGAGAAACATTATTTAATGCCTTATAACATCATCTTCAAATATAAAGATGAACTCCAAAAGCAGATGTATTTATATTTAGATCCTCTTACTAAGGTAATGGTGATTAGATTAGTGAATGGAGAAATAGATAAGATTAGATATAATCCATTTCATATCTTCTTATCATTCTTATTTCGCATTGAATGGCTCGCTCCTAAAATAAATGCTTTATTCCTTCATAATAAAAAGAAAATATGTACGAACTGTATGGTGTGTGTAAATAACTGCCCCACTAAATCGTTACATGTCACTAAGAAAGGGAAGATTAAAACTACCACGAAATGCGCTTTATGTATGCGTTGCTCGCTTAATTGTCCAACCAAAGCAATACATATGGGAATATTCCAACCCTGGATTGTGACAGGCGGTTTCCATTATAAAAAGTTAGTGAAAGACGAATCCAATAATGGCACTTATATCAATTATCAGACCAAAGGTTATTTCAAATTATTTAGAAAATATTATCTCAAACAAAACGAATTATTAAGACAGTATAATATTGAAATACCTGTTAAATATAACGAAGAAAATAAGTTAGAAAATTTAAAGAAATAATAATATTAAAAATTGGTCTCTTTCATCCAGTTAATAGTATCGATGAGAGACTCTTTTATCGATAATGGTTGATAGCCGGTTAATGAAGTGATTTTATCGTGACTATAATTCGAATTCTGCGATAAACAATCCATCGAAAAACCTGTAAATAGTGGCTTTTTATGCGCAATTCTGGCAGATAATTCAATAAACGGGGAGATTAATTTGATGAGCCAATGCGGAATCGTGAAGTTAACTTTTCTCGCTCCAGAAAGCTCGCTTGATAGTCCCATTAAATCCTTCACAGAGATATATTCTCCTGACAATATATAACTTTCCTTATTTTGTCCTTTTTCAATGAGGTCCACAATTCCTTTCGCGACATCTCTTACGTCGACAATATCATAACCACCTTTAGTGATTGCTGGTAGTTTGTTTGTTATCGCTTTTTTAATCGCGATATTGATTGGGGCCCCAAAAGGATCGTTTGGTCCCATGATAGCAGAAGGGCAGACGATGATTACTTCAAAATCTTTATTTGCTTGGTCTAATACATAATTGCTAGATATCGCTTTGCTTTTGGAATATACACCGATGACCCTATCTTCATCATATCGTTCTTGCTCATAGATTGGCTCATTCCCTTTTCTTCTTGAGATTGCGTCCACGCTGGAGACATAGATCATCTTTTTAAAACCAAGCTTTTTAGCGATATCAGTAATAATCTTAGTTCCATCAACATTGATTTTCATCGTTAACGGATCATTAGACTTATATACAGATATTCTTCCCGCCGCGTGAATTAATATTTTTTCTTCATCTGTTTTATAGGAAAGAAACTTATTAACATCTTTTTCGTTTAAGATATTTCCTTCGATATATGCAATATTCCCTGGTATATCTCTATGGTTGTCATTGGGCAAAACAAAACCGACGATTCTTGCATCAGGTTCTTTTGTTAACAAATAGGAAATGATGTTTCTTCCTAAAAAGCCAGTTATTCCCGTTATAAAGTATGTTTTCATCACACTTATTATAATATATTGCTATAATAGTTGCACACGCACCGATAGTTTAGTGGTAGAACTTCAGCTTCCCAAGCTGATCGTGCGGGTCCGATTCCCGTTCGGTGCTCCATTTGAATTGAAAATTCCCCTCATCACTGGGGATTTTTTATGTATAATTGGTATTAGATATGAAAAAAGATATAGTTCTCAAGGTTATTGCCCTCATCGCGAATCTTTTTCTTTTCGTGAATAGCATGGTCATCTGTATTAACGCTCCGATTAATGGATATCAATTTGGCAATCTCCATGTTCCTGGTGGTGATCCATCTTATTTTAAATATTTCACCAACCTCAGCAATTTATATACAGGTATCGTTTCTTTCATCATCTTTATCTATTTAATTAAGAACTTTAAAAAAGATTTCTATTTACCAAAATGGCTACGCATATTGGAACTCACTGGTGTGACTAGTTTGATGCTCACATTCTTCACAGTCATTTTATTCCTTGTGCCAACTTATGTCGCTAAAGGGAATAGTTTCTGGGATATGTATCTCTATGATATGTTCTTCTTTCATTTCTTTAATCCATTAGTGGCCTTATTCATCTTCTTGGTGTTAATAAAAGGAGACAAGCTCACATGGAAAGAAGCTTTATTTGGAATGATTCCAATGGTGTTATATGCAATCTTCTATACGATATTTGTTCTGACAGGTGGAGAAGATTTCTATGGTTTCACCTTTGGAGGGAAATTCTGGTTACTACCTATTGTCTTACCAGTGATGCTTGGAGCAACATATCTCATCAGTTTCCTCTCATCGTTTTTATATAATAAAATATATAAGAATAAAGAAGACAATCATTAATTGAAACTAGTTATCCCCTTTATTGGGGATTTTTATTATAATTGTTTATGTGAAAAAAGAATTGATTATCAAAATCATTGGGCTAATTATTAATCTTTTCCTTTTTGTGAGTAGTATGGTTGTCTTTTTTAGAATTATCTTCGCTCCAGAAGGGAATTTAAGATATTTTCAACAGTTCACTAATCTGAGCAATATCTATATGGGGATCGTCTCTTTTATCATCTTTATATTGACCCTAATTCATTTTAAAAAAGAATACGTTTTACCAAAGTGGTTAAGAATATTAGAACTATCAGGAGTGACCGGAGTGATGCTCACATTCCTTACAGTAATTTTATTCCTTGTCCCGACACAGGTGAGGAGTTGGACTGATTTTTATAATATGTATAAAAACGATATGTTCTTCTTCCATTTCCTTAATCCTTTATTAGCGTTTTTCACTTTTCTTTTCTTTGTTAAAGGCGATAGGCTCAACTGGAAAGAAGATTTCTTGGGGATGGTGCCGATGGTTATTTATTCCATCTTCTATACGACATTTGTTCTCACTCATACGTGGAGAGATTTTTATGGATTTACTTTTGGTGGTAAATATTGGGCGATGCCATTATCTTTATTAGTGATGTATGTTGCAGCATATTTGATTAGTTTTTTCACTTCAATTATTTATAATAAGATTAGCTATAAAAAGGAGAAGTAAGATGGATTGGTCACAAACAAAAAGAGTAGTGTTAATGATTGTATTTGCGGTATTATGCCTCGGCTTAATCGTCGGCGGTATTATTATGTTTGTGAAATTCCCTGAACAAATTATATATGGTCTACTTTTCCTATTAGGGGCTTCTATTTGTTTATTCCTCTCTCTATTTAATCTTCCATTTAAAGAGAAGACTAATCGCGGGAGATAGAATCTAGTTTTTCTAATAGTTTATTTTTCAAATAAATATAGCGTTGTTTCTTTTCTTCTTTGTTGAAGTGAGTGTCTCTAGACTGTATAGAGACATTTTTATAATCTAATGTTTGATCATGAAATTGTTCTGAAGTTAAGTCAAAAACCACATCGCCAATTATATTAAAGCAGTGGAAGTTGCCGTCTTTTAATGGCACTCCAAAAACTTCTCCTCCAAAGATGTCTTGAACAAGAAAGGCAGTAATTGAGCATTGACCGCATGTCTTATTGTCTTTTGACCAGTTATCTCTCATCCTCGGCGCGCAGGTATATTCACACCAAAGATCTGATAATAAATCATAGAGGTGACGTTGATCTTTGATTTTAAGAAAGTCTTTGTTTATTGGTGAAACAGGCTTGGTTTCACTTCCATAAAATTGATATTTCATATAGTAATCATAACAACAAATAATGATTATTTCTCCTAATATTCTATTGATAAGTTATTTGGTATAATTGTATTTAGTATGGCACAGGAAATAGATTACCAACTCACAGATTTAGTAGAATTCGATGGATATGGGAGTTTGCATCTTCTTAATCTGCTCACCAAGGATTTTTTAGATATGGGCTATGAACTCACCGATGTGGTGGAGGTTTCTTTTTTAGATAAAAAGATAATGATGCCTGTCGTGAAAGATTTCAATTACATCGATCTTGGATATGATGGTTTGACTTTATCCAATATGGAAGCGAATTATATCAAGTTGATTTCTTTTGGTGATTTATTTGTCCAAAAATATGGTCTAGCAGAACCAGATGATAGTGGTTCTCATCCTTGGAAATTAAAAGATGGCTTATCTTTCCCTATCAATATTCATATCAAATTACATCAAAAATATGGTTATAAAAAGGAGTATGAAATACTCAGTTTAGATAGAACGAATAATCGAGGGGATTATGATTATTTCTCTGATTATCAATTCGCGAACTTTAGAGAAGTAGAGTCCTCAAAATTAAAAGAGCATATTCTCTATCGTGCTTCTTCTCCTATTGACCCCCAGTTAAAAAGACATTTAATCGTCGATAAAGCAATGGAAGAAGCAGGGATTAAAACGATTATCAATGTCGTTAACCATGGCGATTTAGCCAAACAGTTTTATGGATATGAAAACACTTATTATTCGAAACAGAATATTTTGTTTGCCCCTGCCCCTATATATTTCTTCGGTGATCGCTTTAATTCAGTAGTGGTAAAAATGGTGAAATATATGATTAGCCATGATGGACCATATTTAATTCACTGTTGGGAAGGCAAAGATCGAACTGGCTATTTAGTCGCGATTTTATTATGCTTAATCGGCGCGAGTAGAGAAGAAATAGTCAAAGATTATATCGAATCATATGTCAATTTCTTTAAGATAAACAAAGGCAGTGAAACTTATTTCCGCATCGCTTTACGCATCTACCACATGATTCAAAAAGGTTTTGGGGTGAATGATTTTTATAATGTAGATTTATCTAAAGAAGCGTATGATTATCTAGTGAGGATTGGGTTAGCCAAAGAAGAAATCGACCGGTTAATTGCTATACTCTCAAAATAATATAGGCCCCTATAATTCAACTGGATAGAATGTCAGACTTCGAATCTGAAAGTTGTGGGTTCGAGTCCTACTAGGGGCGCCATCTAGAAAACACGAGATTGATATAGTATCAGTCTCTTTTTATTATGTGTTTGTGGCAAGTATCACAATTTAGAGCATATATTATCCCTTTTTTATTTAAAAAAGTATTTAAAAATAAAAACGACTTAACTATAATCTTTAAATGTAGGAGAAATATCATATGAAAAAAGCATTATCAGAAAACAAAAAAGTGGCCTTATACACTGTTATCGGTATTGTTTTGATGTTAATTTCAGTTATTTTTACTGGAGTTATCGGAATTAGCAAACATGTGCAAGGTTTTAAGGCGACAATTGGTGATTATGGTGCAATTTGGGCACCAGTCAGCAATATGGGCAAAGCTAAATTCTTATTAATGGGTGCGATTTATTTAGATCTCGCAATCTTATTAGTGAATGTAGTTTATGCCTTACTTAAAAAGAAACCACTAAGAATTCTTCCAGCTTTATGTTTAGCTTTAGCGGTTGCCTTCCTTCCATTCTTAGCCTTATTAATCAGATATAACTTATCCCGTAAGTCCGCTGATACATTAGGTCTAGTCTTCTTAGCAATCTTCGCTGTTGTTAACGTTTTAGCGATAATAATGTTCCTCATTGCATTATATAGCCCATTCGCTCAACCAGCAGCTAAACAAGAAGTGAGAGAAGAAAGAGTCCCACTTCGTCAAGTTGCTACAGGCATCAGTGAAGAAAAAGCTCGTCGTATCATTGAAGAATATTTAGCTGCCCACGTCGATGAATATCATTCTGAAGAAGAAGAGAAAGTCGAACAAGCAAAAGCTGAAGAACCAGTCAAAGAAGAACCAGTCAAAGAAGTCGCTCCTGTTGTTGAAGAAGAACTCGATGATGACAATGATGATGAAGAAAAAGAGGAAGAAGAGATCGAAGTCGTCGATGAAAACGGTCAAATCATCAAGATTAAAAGAAAGAAGAGAGTTCATTTTGAAACTCGCTTAAGAAATTCTGAATACGACATCAGACATAAATATTATGATTTACGCGATTACCTCAAATGGTATGGATTAAATAATAGAATTTCTATTCCAGGTGATACATTCTCTTTAAAGAGAAAGAAATACGCCTTTATTACCATCCAAGGTAAACATATCAAATTCTACGCTGCGGTTGACCCAAGCAAATATGAAGATAGTCCAATTCCAGTGGAAGTGGCGACTGCCAAGAGATTTATTGACACACCATGCATGCTTAGAATTAAATCTGACTTATCATATCGTAGAGCGAAATTGATCGTTGACGAGATGATGAAAGAAGCGGGATTTGAAAAGCCTGAAGGACCAGAGCCAAAAGAAACTCAACATCCTGAAAATAAATAATTTCAAAACTAAAATATTAGTGGAAAGATTGGTAACATGCCAATCTTTTCATTTTTATAAAAATGCTCTAGTGATGTACGCGCATACATGATATAATCAGTTATTATATTTCTTTTTTTATGGTGATTATTTCATCAAAAATAGAGAAATTGGTAGAACCTACATATTTAAAGGAGAGAATTTATGTTCAAATTACTTTTCAAAAACATGAAGGCGAAACAGTGGATAGCGGTCGTGGCTATTTTTATTTTGACCCTAGGCCAAGTTTTCTTCATGATGACGATTGTAGACTACATCTCTAAACTTACCGGCGCGGTTGCCGCAAGTAGAGATAATGGCGTTGCCGAAATATGGTGGTATGGCTTATATATGGTCATTGCTGCTATTTTAATGGCGGTCGTAGAAGTCATCATTCGTTTCGTTGCTAGTGCCACTGCAAGTAGCACAGTTACTTCCATAAGAGAAAAACTCTATGTAAGAGCTAACGAGTTCGCGCTTTCGGATTTCGCGTCCTTCTCAACTGAATCTTTAATTACGAGAACGACAAACGATATTCAAAACGTTCACCTCGCCTGGCTCACATTCTTAAAGACAGCATTCGTTGCCCCAATCACTATGGTGTGGTCAATCATTCTTTTACTTAGAAATGCGAATGGTTCCTTAACTTTAGTCACAGGTATTTGGCTATTCTTCTTAATCGCGGTGGTGGTCATCTTATTAATGATGGTTACTCCAAAATATAGAATCGTCCAAAAATTAACTGATTACCTCAACGTTGCTTCTAGAGAAAACCTCACTGGTGTGCGTGTTGTACGTGCCTTCAATGCTGAAAGCTATCAAGAAGGTAAATTTGAAAAAGTTAACCAACAGTTCACTAAAGTACAAATCTTCACTGGTCGTGTTTTATCTTTCTTCACTCCATTTGTCATGATGGTCATGATGGGATTATCTCTTTCCATTCTCTGGGTTAGTGCCTATGTCATCAATGGCATGGATCAAGCAGCAGCATCTGCGACATTCAGCTCTACTAACGGATTCGTTATGCTCGCTAACCAAATCGTCATGTCCTTCATCTTAATCGTGACTTTAATCGTCATTTGGCCAAGAGCTTCTGTTAGTGCGAAACGTGTGCAAGAAGTCATCTCTCACGAAGTTTCTATCTTAGATACAGATAATCCAGTTGAATTCAAAGAACAAGGTACTATTGAATTTAAAAACGTCGGCTTCGCTTATCCTGGTTCAGATAAAGAAGCGGTTAGCAATATTTCTTTCAAAGTCAAACAAGGTGAAACAATCGCCTTTATCGGTGCGACTGGTAGTGGTAAGACAACCATTATCAACATGATTCCGCGTATGGCAGACGCTACTAGTGGTGAAGTCCTCGTCGATGGTGTTAACGTTAAAGACGTTCGTCAAAAAGATTTAAGAGATAGAATTGGTTATGCTCCACAAAGAGGATTCCTCTTCAAAGGTATTATCAGAGATAATATCGCTTTAAAAAATCCTAATATGACCCTTGCCGATATCAGATGGGCAGCGGAAATCGCTGACGCTGATGGCTTCGTCATGAATAAACGTAACGGATATGATTCCGAGGTTTCACAAGGTGGTTCCAACTTCTCCGGTGGTCAAAAACAAAGACTTTGTATCGCCCGTGCGGTTGCTACTAAACCAGAAATCTTAATCTTTGATGACTCCTTCTCTGCTCTTGACTATCGTACAGATAAGACAGTGAGAGGTCGTATCGCGGAAAAACTTCCTAACACGACAAGAGTGATCATCGCTCAACGTGTTGGCACAATTATGGATGCCGATCAGATCGTCGTCCTTGACCATGGCAAGATGGTCGGTATTGGCAAACACTACGATTTAGTGAGAAATTGCCCTGTATACCAAGAAATTGCCTTATCTCAATTAAGTAAGGAGGAATTAGGTTTATGAGTAGCACAGTTGTCGTAACTACAGTTAAAAAAGAAAAGAACAAATTAGGCAGCCTTGTTAAAGCTTTCCGTAAATATTATGTTCCTTTCGCTTTCTCCATCGTTTTACTTATCGTTTCTGTCGTCTTTACAATTTTGACTCCAGGAACAATCCGTAGCTTAACTAACGAGATTTCTCCAGTGGGTAAAGAACTCGTCGATGGCAAATTCGTCGTCAACTTAGATAATGTGACTCGCTTAGCAGTGACATTAGTTATCTATGTGGCCATTTCCTTTGTCACTGGTTTTATCTCTGGTTTTATTCTTAATACTATCATTCAAAAATTCTCAAAAGATTTAAGAAGAGATATCTCTGCTAAAATCAATAAAATGCCACTCGATTACTTCGACACTACTCAAACTGGTGATATCCTCTCCGTTATCACTAACGATGTCGATACATTATCTACTTCACTTCAAAACTCTGTCAGTATGTTAGTGAACTCTGGCGTCATGTTAGTCGGTGTTATCATCGCGATGTTCATCGCTTCATGGCAAATGGCTTTAGTCGTTTTAGCTTCTCTTCCAATTATGTTAATAATTGTGATGTTAACATTCAAACGTGCTTTACCATTATTCGATGAAAACCAAAGAATTCTTGGTGATGTCAACGCGGTTGTTGAAGAAAACTATTCTGGTCAACTCGTCATCAAAGCTTTCACTGCTGAAGAGATGAAGATTGAAGAATTCAAAAAGAAGAACAATTTACTCGGCACAATCCTTTATAAGTCCCAAGCCATTGGTGGTCTTATCGAACCAGCGATGTCCTTCGTCTCTTATTTAACTTATGCTGCTGTTCTTATCGCTGCTGGATTATTATTCGCGAATGGTTCCATCTCCGATATCGGTATCATCACTGGATTTATCGTCTATGTCTCATTATTCCAAGAACCTTTAGCACAAATTGGTCAAGCTAGCTCAACTATCCAACTTGGTACTGCGGCTTGTAACAGAGTCTTTAACTTCTTAGAAAAACCAGAACTTGATGATGATTCTGCTAAACCTCAACTTCTCGACCACAAAGCGATCCGTGGTGAAGTCGAATTCAAAGATGTCTGCTTCGGTTATGATCCAAATAAACTCACCATTAAAAACTTCTCTGGTAAGATTAAGCCAGGTATGAAAGTGGCGATTATTGGTCCTACCGGTGCTGGTAAAACTACTTTAGTCAACTTATTGATGAGATTCTATGAACTCACTAGTGGTGATATCTTAGTGGACGGCGTTTCTATTAAAGAAATGTCCCGTGCTGAACTTAGAGATATCTTCGGTATGATTCTTCAAGAGACTTGGGTTATCAACGGCTCCTTAAGAGAAAACGTTGTCTATAACTTACAAAATGTCGATGAGAATAGATTAAAAGAAATCCTTGAAGAAACTAATTTATCTCACTACGTTGCCACTCTTCCAGAAGGTCTTGACACTGTCATTCAAAAAGAAAGCGCTCTCTCTGCTGGACAAAAACAACTTGTCACTATCGCTAGAGCGATGACAGAAAATGCGCCAATGCTCATCTTAGATGAAGCGACTAGTAACGTTGATACGAGAACAGAAATTCTCATTCAAAAGGCGATGGATTCCTTAACTAAAGGTAGAACTAGCTTCGTCATTGCCCATAGACTTTCAACGATTAAAAACGCTGACCTCATCTTCGTTATGAAAGATGGTAATATTGTAGAAACTGGTAATCATGATTCCCTCATGAAGCTCGGTGGCTTATATAGCGAAATCTATAATTCTCAGTTCAATTAATCGCTTTACCAAAAAACAAAATTAAAAGGCACTTCGGTGCCTTTTTATTATATATAATTAAAGATTTATATTATTCGACGTCTAAAAGGATTAGTGATTCTTGTCTTGGAGCGACAGATATCGCTTTGTTGTCGTCGATATAAACATCGATTTCTTCTCTAAAACCGTATTCGTTAGTGTAGATGCCAGGTTCAATAGAAAAACCGACATGATTTAAGATATGTCTTGTATCGTGAGTTTCGTAATTATCGATGTTGACACCTTTACCGTGTGGAGTGTCATCAATTGATATTGAATGACCTACGCGGTGGATTAAATATTGGTCTTGATGATATTTTCTAAGAACGCTTCTTACCGCTTCATCAACTTCATATCCTGAGACTGGTCGAAGTGGGAGATTTTTATTTAAAAAATCTAAGCCATAATCCACAGATTCTTTGAGGATTGCAAACAATTCAACGTATTTTTGCGGTGGTTTTTTACCCGCATAGCCCATCCAAGTGATATCAGCATAGACACCGTAATCGACATCTTGTTTGGCCCATAAATCGATGAGGATGAGGTCACCTTTTTTGATTTCTGTACTATTATTTTCTTTTGGTTCGTAATGAGGATTACCGGCATTGCCGTTTACGGCCACAATTGGATTAGAATCATAGACTAATCCGTTATCTGTGAAATGTTTGGTGATTACTTTGACGACATCATATTCATAGACTTTGATATTGTTTTTTAAACAATGTTCGATATATTTAAAGGCTAAATCTTTAGCTTCCGCGGTTATTCTCATCGCTTCGTACTGTGATTCCAAAGCCTTTCCTTCATAAGTAGAAGTGTAGCTGATTAATAAATCGCTGGAACTAGTGACTTCAATTCCTAAATCTTTGACCATTTTAATCGTTCCATAATCGCAGTAGGAGGAACGTGGTAGTGCACCTTGTTCACTCATCTCCATGATGACGTGGTTATATCTTTTAAAATGTTGTTCTATTAACGATATGAGTTCATTCCAAGTTTGATAATTGATGAGATCAAAATCCTTTCTGATTTCCTTAACATCTAAATAGGCATTATCTATCTTGTGAGCGATAATGAATGGTTTCTCTTCTTTTGGGATGACCATAAACACTTTTCTCGTGAGCATCTTTTTACCAATGAACGAGATTAATGCATCGTTAGAGCATTCATAATCATAGATTATCCAAGCATCGATATTATTGTTTCTTAGATAATTTTTCGCGATTTCTAGTTTATTCATAATTTTTTCCTGCCTTATATATTATCTATCGATATTTTCTTCTGGTCAAAACCATCATCAAATAATAAGTATATAGTACGAAAAACATGCAATGTTGGCTCTCTATATGCTAAAGTGTAATCGAGGGTAAAATAATGAAAAAGTTTAAATTTTTAGCGCTTCTCGTCATTCCGATGCTCCTTAGTGGATGCGCGGTGGTTGATCCAGGCAGTTCTTCTTCTGATACATCATCTTCAGAAAGCAGTTCTTCTGATCCAAAAATCATCCCCGGAATGGTGGAGAAAAATGTGGAAATGGAATTGATTTCCCATTTTAAAGAGCCACTTGGCGAGACGACATATAAAGATAGTTGTCTATATAGCGATTATTGGTTTATCAACGATTCATTTGATTTGAATTATCATTTAGCGACTGCTTCCGCGATGATTGGAGCGGTGAGTTATTCTTATTCAAAAGATAATAACGGTACGCGAATCGCTTCTTTCTTAGAAGATGTTGGCTATTCTAATATCGTGAAGAATTATTATTATGCGAACGGTGAAAAACTTGAAGATTCTATCGGGGGTATCATCGGTAGCAAAAAGATTAAGAATTACGAAGGAAAAGAATATACATTATTAGCCCTTTTCCCAAGAAACGCTGGTTATGGAGCGGAATGGATGGGCAACTTCAATATTGGAAAAGAAGGATTCCATGAAGGATTTTTAGAAGCGAGAGATGAACTCCTTCGTTTAATGAAGAGCTATATCACTTCTAAAAGCATTAGTGGTGATATCAAAGTTTGGACTGCTGGTTATAGCCGTGGTGCCGCTGTTATTAATTTAGTAGGTGGCTTCCTCGCTGAAGATAGTGGATATTTCGGAAGTAATGTTAAGCTTTCTAACCATGACTTATTCGTCTATACCATTGGTACACCTCGTGTGGTGCCTGCTGGCATTAATAAAGTCAAGGCTTTGAGCGTCGCTGGTCCACGTGGAGAAGGATTCCATGATACCGATGTCGCTGCTTATACCTATAGCGGCAAAGATATGATTATCAATCCACTAGAAGATAATTATAACTGCATTCATAATTTTGTCGCAAATGGTGATTATATCACCAAATTACCACCTTCTTCTTATTCTTTCACTCGTTATGGGGTGAGCAAAATGATCACTTATGGTGGTGAAGAATTCCTTAAAAAATTAGAGAAAATATCTCCTGATACAGCTGCTAAATTTGCTGATGGATTAACTTATACAAGCGAAGTTCCAGCGAAGACTATCGACATCAATAAAGTGGCGATTGTGGATGCACAAAATAAGATTTCTGCCGATGAAATGCTTGAAAGCCGTGTTGCTTCTATCGTCTCTATCGCCAAAACTCGCGATGTTTTAGATAAAGATGGATATGCCGAATTACTAGGTGCTCTTGTGGCGGCGTATGGCATTGATGGTAGTGCTCTTATCGATAAGCTTTCTGGAAATAAGAATGCGCTCATCAAAGCCGGCGTTCTCGCTTATCTCACCTATATGATTAGTAATAGAGGCCTTTCAGATAGTGAAGCATTAGGCCAACTCGCGATGGATATCATCGAATTCGCTGGTAAAAAGATTGATGACCGTAAAACATATACCGATCAAAATTTCTTAAAAGATTTATTCGATTTCTTAATCAATGATTATCAGACGAGCAAAGATGCCGAACAACGCGTCCTCGCTTTAAGCAAATTAATTCCTGAACCTTATGGTGAATTATATAAGAATGTTCTAGATTACGCGAAGAAACAAGAAATCAAAGCCACATATGTTGATGATCTTCTCCTCATCCTTGCTGGATATATCACAGAAAATAAGGAAGATAAGACTGTTAAAGAATTGATTGATAAGGCTGCTGGCTTAATTCCTGCGGATAAGATTAGCATGCTTTCTATGGCTGGAGTTATCACTGGAAAAGATTATAGCGCAATCACTGACCCAAAAACATTAGCCTTAACAGTGATTCTTGATGTTATTGAATGTTGTATTAATGGTTCTCCAGCAGGTGATGCTGGCACAATTAGATATTTCATATTCTCGTTTATATTACCTATGGTAGTGGGTACAAGTGTACAATTCCCAAAAACATTAGACTTAATTCAAAATGGTGCAACTAGCTATGGAGAAAAAGTTGTGAAAGATTCTCATTCATTAGCGGAAATCGCAGAAGAAATCCTTTCTATCGCGATGCCAAAAGATGAAAAGGGCAATCAACCTAGCATTAAAGAACTCGCTATTTCAACTCTCTCTGATTTATTAGAACTTGCGAGAAGCGAAGAGATTAGTAAATATGTCGATATCTTAAAAGATAATGTAGAATCGGCAATCTATATGGCTGCTGATCTCTTATTAGCACCAGGTTTAGAGTATGCTTTAACATTCATCGAAGTCGTTCAATTCGTCTTCCCTGCTCATTTTAGTGAAATGTATATCACATACCTACAAACAAAACTTCCAGCTTAACAAAATGACATAAACGCGTTATTTCTTGACATAATCTGTGAGAGAATGACGCGTTTTCATTTGGATACAATAATATATTATTGATATAATAATAAAGCAGGTATTAATTATGGAATATAAGATTAACAAGACTAATTATTGCAACTTTTCTATTTTTGAAGAAAATAAATTACCGGGTAGGAGTTATTTTATTTCTTATTTAAATAGAAAGGATGCTTCTAAAGTTTCTCTAAAAGAGAAAAGATACCGTTCTTCCAAAGTGATTTGCTTAAATGGGAAATGGGATTTCATCTTCTATCCTCGCCCAATTGAAGTACCAGATGTATTAGATACAGATAAAATGCGTTTTGATAAGATTGATGTCCCTTCTTGTTGGCAGTTCCAAGGCTACGATAAACCATTCTATGTTAATACTAGATATCAATTTCCTTTTAAGCCACCATATATTCCAGAAGAAAAAGAAGTGGGGAGAGTCTATTCTTGGGTTGGTTTCGATCAACACCTTTCTTTAAGGAACAAAAAACCAAAAGACCAATATAATTTCGTTGGTGTTTATCGTCATTTCTTTTCCATTGATGATATTAAGAAACAATACATCATCTCCTTTTTAGGTGTGGCGTCCTGCCTTGATTTATATATCAACGGTAGTTATGTCGGCTATTCAGAAGGTAGCCATAACACAGCTGAATTTGATCTTAGTGGTTATTTAAGAGAAGGTAAAAATGAACTAGTGGCAGTGGTCCATCGCTGGTGCAACGGCACTTATTTAGAATGCCAAGATATGTTTAGAAATAACGGTATCTTTAGAGATGTTCTTTTGAGAATTAATGATCAAACAGATATCTATGATATCGATGTCAAAACTACCAAAGTCCATAATCGTTATGATTTAAAAGTCATAGTTAAAACCTTTACGGATACTGAAGTCAGCGTCAGCCTTGAAGGATTTGGCATCGTTAATAAAAGCAGTCAGAAAACAAAAGATAAAGAAGTGGAAATTAACTTTATCGGTTTAGCGGTGAAGGAATGGAACGCGGAAGAACCTAATCTCTACGATTTATATATCGAAACTCCGACATGCGCGGTAAAAGAGAGCATCGGTTTTAAAAATGTGAGAATTGAAGGAGATAAATTCTACCTCAATGATAAACTTGTCAAATTCCACGGGGTCAATCATCATGATACCTCTCCTACGAATGGTTATACGATGACTCCTGATGAGATTGAAAAAGATGTTTTACTTTGTAAAAGTTATAACATCGATATGATTAGAACTTCCCATTATCCACCGGACCCATATCTTCTTGAACTTGCGGATTATCATGGCATTTATATCGTTGATGAAAACGATTTAGAAACTCATGGGGTGTGGTCGATGAGTTTCCCACCTAGTGTGCACGGTTATCATCGCATTTCTCATGATGCAAAATGGGAAGAGCATTATCTTGATAGAATTAAACGTTTATATCAAAGAGATAAGATACACGGGAATACATCGATTGTGATGTGGTCGCTTGGTAATGAATCAGGCGGATATCGTAACACTGATAAGATGTATGACTATCTCAAGAGCGTATCTTCTTTACCAGTTCATTATGAAAGCGTCATCCACAGCAAACGTGTTGCTTATGATGTGGGTAGCGAAATGTATCCTTCCGTAGAGAAAGTGGGGTTAGTTGGCGAACATAAAAGAAAACAAACTCAACTAAATGATCGTCCATATTATTTATGCGAATATGCGCATGCAATGGGTGTCGGCCCAGGAAACATGGAAGCCTATTGGGAAAAGATATATCAATACGATAACCTCATCGGTGGTTGCGTTTGGGAAATGGTGGACCACGCGGTTAAAGAAAAAGATGGTGGCTATACATATGGCGGTGACCATGATGAATGGGAACATGATGGCAATTTCTGTGTAGACGGTATCTTCTATCCAGATAGAAAGCCTTCAACAGGCGCTTATATCGTCAAATACGTTTATCGCCCAATCAGAGTGAAACATATTTTTGATGATGAATTTGAAATCTTCAATACGCGTAGCTTTATCAATGCGAATCAATATGTTCTTCGTTTTTCTTTTAACGATGGAACGAGCAAAGATTATGTTTTCGATGTTGCTCCTTTAATGAAGAAGAGGGTGAAGATATCGTTAGGAAAAGAAGTTGATTGTAATCTTTCTTTGGTGGTTACTACTTTAGATAAAAATAAACAGAATATCTTTAGCCAAGAACAGATTATTTTTAAGGATAATTATCCAAAAACTATGGCAAATAAGGGATTATTTCCTAATTTTAGATTCGATAATGGTAAGATTATCATCGCTTTAAATGGTGGTGAGGTTTTAGCCTCAAATAATGAATACAATATCCTTTATCGAGCTGGCACTGATAATGATTTAGATCTCTTCTTCAACCAAAGTGTGAGACCTTATTGTCAACAAAGAGAAAAATTCTTATCGATGAAGAAACTCCCACACGGCATCTCTGTTAAATATGAGGTGAAGAACAAGAAGAATAAATATATCATCACCGATAATTATGAAGGATGTGTAGAAGGGGTTATTGTTTCTAGCAAGATTCATCCTCTTAAAAAGAAGGGTGAAATACTTCGCTTTGGTAAATGTTTCTATCTCCCATCTTCCTTTGATGATGTTAAATATATTGGTAGAAATGGTGAATCATACGCGGATATGAAAGACCAATTCATCATTGAGGAAGTTAATGCGAAGGTTACCGATATGGTTGAACCAAATATCAAACCACAGGAAAGTGGTAACCGTATGGATGTTAGAGAATTAAATGTTTCTAGTAGCAGCAATAAAGTGACTTTTGTAGCGTTAGATAAGCCTTTTGAATTTGGTATTAAGCCTTATTCTGATCGCGATTTGATCAAGATGAAACACAATAAGGATGAAGTAAGAACGGGCACATATGTGACTCTTGAAGCTTTCCAAAAAGGCATCGGTACAGGTTCATGTGGGCCAAGAACCGCTCCTGAATACTCTTATCCTGCAGATCGCGATTATGAATTTAGATTCCTTATCAAAATTAATTAAATGTGTAAATCGCTTGATAGAACAATTGTCTGATAATATCTTATAAGCATAAAACAAACATATATTGATGATGGAGGTATAGTTTTATGAGTAAATATCAATGTGGACCTTGTGGTTACATCTATGACCCAGAAGTCGGTGATCCAGATAGCGGCATTCCTGCTGGTACACCTTTTGAACTTTTACCAGATGACTGGTGCTGCCCAATCTGCGGTGTCAGCAAAGACATGTTTGAAAAAATCGATTAATTAATTTTAAAAAATTAATCAGCGTTATTCCTTATGAAAGCGAATGATTTAAAATTGCGTGAAAAAGGTATTGCCCGTACCTCTCTTATCGGAATACTTGGTAACGTTGTTTTAGTGGCTATTAAAGCAACTATTGGTTTTATTGCGGGATCTGTTTCCATCATCATGGATGCTGTCAATAACTTAACCGATGCTTTATCTTCTATTATTACCATTATCGGTACGAAATTATCTGGCAAAAAACCAGATAAAAAACATCCTTTTGGTCATGGCCGTATCGAATATATTACTTCCGCGATCATCGGTATCATCATTCTTATCGCTGGTATTACCGCAATTTATGAATCGATCCAGTCCATCATCGACCACTTTAAAAACGGGACGATGGCGGATTATTCAACCATTTCACTTATTATCATCGGCATTGCCATATTGATTAAAGCCTCTCTTGGCATCTTCTTTAAAATACAAGGTAAGAAATATGAGAGTGACGCTTTAAAAGCTTCTGGTACAGATGCCTTATTCGATGTCTTATTATCTTTAGGAACTTTAGTTGGCGCTTTAGTTTCTAAATTCGCAAACTTCTACGTTGAAGGATATATCGGCATCATCATCGGTTTATTCATTCTTAGAAGTGGTTTTGAAGTGATTAGAGGTGCGGTTACTTATATCATCGGCAGCAAATTTGATGAAAACCTTGCTAACGAGATTAAATTAGCGATCTCCCAAGTCAAGGGAGTACACGGTGTTTATGACCTCATCTTAAATAATTATGGATATAACCGTTATATCGGTTCTGTTCATGTTGGGGTGAAAGATGATTTGACCGCGAAAGAGATTCAAGAGATCGAAAGAGCAATCACCTATCTCATGTACACCAAATACAATACGATTATGACGACAGGTATATATGCGGAGAATACGAGCAGTCCAATCGCTAAAACGATTAAAGAAGAAGCGATTAAAATCATTCAAAAATACCCACATATTACCCAATTACATGGTTTTTATATCGATGAGACACGCAATTTGATCAATTTTGATTTAGTGATTAGCTTCGATGAAAAAAATACTGATGGTTTGGTCAAACAAGTAACAGATGAATTATCAGCAAAATTTGAAGATTACACATTCTTTGTGAATGTCGATAGAGATTACTAAAAAATATTTATCATATCTATTGCAAATATGAACGAGTATTCATATAATGTTTTCGGTGATATTAAATGTACGTCAACGAAAATGCAATTGAAAACATGGAAGTTACTCTCAAGATAGCCGCGGATAAAACGAGGCTAAAGATTTTGTTTTCTTTGCTTGATGAGATCGATTCACTTAAAGGCGGAAGAGAAGTGGAGAAATGCGTCAACGATATCTCCGCGCAAATTGAAGCGAGCCAGTCTCTGGTTTCCCATCAATTAAAGGTTTTAAAAGATGGCGATTTTGTGAAGACGAGAAAAGAAGGGACGAAAATTTATTATTCGCTTTCAGATGAACATGTTCAAGAAATCGTGAGAGTGACTTATGAACATGTGATGGAGAAACTATTATGATAAAGAGAAGTTATACGATTAAAGGTTTTGACTGTGCGCACTGCGCGGCGAAAAGTGAAGCGCACTTAAATAAGCATCCCGATATTGAAAAAGCGACTATTGATTTTGCGATGGATAAACTTGATATCGTCTATCGTGAAAAAGAATTATCAATCGATGAGATTAAAGCTTGTATCGCGGAAGTGGAAAGCGATCCATTAACTATTGTTAATTTAGGCGAAAAAACAAATAAATATCGCATATTTGATAAGGGTTTCTTCATTTTGCTTGGAAGAATAGTCTATGTCTTATTAGTGGTAATTCTTTCTTTTACAGCCTTTAGAGATGATTCATTTTTCTGGGTGAATTTTGGATTATATCTATCCGCTATTATCGTGATTTGTTATGACATCTTCTATAAGGTGATTTTAAGAATTAGGCATTTAGAGAATCCATTAGATGAATATCTATTAATCGTCATAGCGACTGTTGGTGCTTTTGTAATCGCTGTCATTGAAAAAGAGACGCATGAATTCATGGAAGCAGTGATGGTTTCCACCCTTTTCCAAATTGGACAAGTAATTGAAGGAATCGCGACTAATAAGAGCAAAGAAGCGGTTATCGAAGCTGTTGATCTACGTGTGGAATACGCGAATAAAATCGAAGGGGATTCTATTAGTAGAATCACTCCGGAACAACTAGAGGTCGGCGACTTAGTCGTCGTTTCTACAGGTGAAATTGTCCCAATTGATGGGGTGGTGACTGAAGGTAATGCTTTAGTTGATATTTCTTCATTGACTGGTGAATATGTGCCGATTACTGTCTCTCAAGATAAAGTCGTTTATTCAGGATGTTTAATTAGAGAAGGTAGCATCACAGTAAAAGCGACAGAAGAATATTCTAATTCTACTGTGAGCCGTATCATGAACCTCATCACTGAATCGGGTGAGAATAAATCTAAAACTGATAAATTCGTCACAAAATTTGCCAAATGGTATACTCCAACGATTTTTATCATCTCTCTTCTTGTCGGTTTGATTGGTTCTTTGATCACTTCGAACTGGAATGAATGGATGTTATTAGCTCTTAAGATGTTAGTAGTGGCTTGTCCATGTGCAATCGTCATCTCGATTCCTCTTGCTTATTTCTCTGGTATCGGTCTTGCTGGTAAAAACGGCATCGTTATCAAAGGAAGCAATTATCTTGATGAATTAGTGAATCTCGATAAAGTGTTAACTGATAAAACAGGTACTTTAACTGAAGGTGATTTTAAAATTCGTCAAGTCGTACCATATAATGTGAATAAAGATGAACTTCTCAACTATTTATTCATCGTTGAGAGCTACTCTAATCACCCCGTGGGAAAAGCGATCTGCTTAAGCATTGAAAACCGTCATGAACACATCAAGGTCGATAATTTCATCGAAAGACCAGGATATGGCGTGGAATGCGATTATAAAGGTGATCATATTGTTGCTGGTAATAAGAAGTTATTTGCGGAACATAACATCACGATTGAAAATCCAGTGGAAGATGGAGTTATCACTTACTGTGCAGTAAACGGGAAATATATCGGCTATGTCGTTCTCTCTGATGAGATTAAACGCGATGCCTATGATATGGTCAATCTTTTAGTAAAGAATAAAGTCGATGTTGTTTTATTAACTGGTGACAAAAAGGAAAATGCAGAGATATTATGTAAAAAACTTGGCATTTCCTCGTTCTATTCTGAACTTTTACCAGAAGATAAAGTTACTTATTTAAATAAAGAACAATCCAGTGGTGATGTCGTCGCCTATGTTGGAGATGGTATCAATGACGCGCCGACAATTAAAGGCGCGGATGTCGGATTTGCAATGGGCGGTATCGGTAGCGATAGTGCGGTGGAAAATGCAGATATCATTTTGATGACCGACAATCCTCGTAAGATCTATGATGCCTTCAAGATTGCCAAGATGACAAGAAATACAGCGGTGTTTAATATCGTCTTTGCTTTAACAGTGAAAATTGGTATTGAGGCTGCCGCATTTGTCACTAGTTTATTAGGTAGACCAGAGATTATCCCAATGTGGGCAGCTGTTCTTGCGGATACTGGTTTAACAGTCTTGTTAGTCCTTAATTCATTGCTTCTTCTATATAGAAAAGTTAGAAAATAATATTATTAATATTAAAATAACCATCTCTCATCCTATGGAGGTGGTTTTTTTATAATTATAATTGACTTAATAATAAATAATAATAAAATAATAGTTAGTTATGTCTAACTCATGCGATATAACATTTTATTTTGAAAGGTAGTTAGTGATGACTAACCAAGGGTATAATTATGCCAATCGTAATTGCTCCACAAGATGTGGAATTAACAATCGTCAAAATTCTTGTCACAGACGATAAGACCAAAAAACATTTGGAATCATTAGGGATCATTCCTACTGGCAAAATAAGAGTTGTCTCCGTCAATGGTGGTAACGCCATCGTGGTGGTAAAAGGTGTGAGGTTAGGCCTTAATCGCGATATTGCGACTAAGATACTTGTTGCGTAGGAGATTGTTATGGAAAAAACATTAGACCAAATCGAGGTCAAAAAATCCGTAAAAGTACTCAAAATTGGAGGAGAAGGACGCATTCGTCATCATCTTTTCGATTTAGGAGTAACCCCAGGGGTAGAGATTTATGTGAGAAAAGTTGCTCCACTTGGCGATCCAGTGGAAGTGACCATCAGGGGTTATGAACTCACTCTTAGAAAAAGTGAAGCTCAACTCATATCAGTGAAGGAGGTAGAAAAATAATGACGTCAAAAGAAAGAATTACCATTGCTTTAGCGGGTAACCCTAACTGTGGTAAAACAACATTATTTAACTCCCTTACTGGTGCGACTGCTCACGTTGGTAACTGGCCAGGAGTAACTGTCGATAAAAAAGAAGGTACTTATAAGAAATTAAGCGAGCCTCTTCATATCATCGACTTACCAGGTATTTATTCTCTTTCACCATATACACCTGAAGAAGTGGTTTCGAGAAATTACATTCTCGATGAGAAGCCAAACTGTGTGATCAACGTCGTCGATGCGACTAATTTAGAGAGAAACCTATATTTAACTACCCAATTATTAGAAATCGATATCCCTGTTGTCGTCGCCCTTAATATGGCGGATATCGTGAGAAAAAATGGCGATAAACTCGACGCGAAAGGTTTACAAGAGAAATTAGGTGTCCCTGTCGTGGAAGTGTCCGCTTTAAGAAGCGAAGGCTTAAAAGAACTTATGGAAGCCGCTTATGATGCTTGTCATCATTACCGCAAGGGAACAACAATTCTTGAAGATAAAGAATTAGCCCATCTCATTAACGATGTGGCCATTGCTTTTAGAGGTAAAGGTGTCGAATCTCCTTTATTCCATGCGATTAAACTCGTGGAATTAGACGAAATTGAAACAAAGATGCATCCTGATCTCATCCCAATGGTGGATGAATACAAAGAAAGCCATAAAGATGATATCTTTGCGGATGATTTTGAAGCTTTAGTGGCAGATGCGAGATATCAATATATCGCGAAGCATTATGCGTCTCATTATCAAAAAAATGAAAAATCAGAAAAGAACAGCGATGGTAAACAAGTGACGAGATCCGACAAGATCGATAAAGTCTTAACTCATCGTATTTGGGCATTACCAATCTTCGTGCTCATCATGTTCCTCGTTTTCCACTTAACATTCTCAGAAGACTTATTCTTCTTAAATAGATGGTTCCATGTGGAATTCACCCATGAAGGATTTATTAACTTCTGTACTGGTATGGGCTATGAAGGTGAGCCGATGGCTGGTCTTCCTTCTCCTGGTGTCTTCTTGCAGAACTGGTTTGGTTGGGCGACTGGCTCTTTAATAGATGTAGTTAGCAATGCATTTGAAAATGCTGGAGTAAGAGAAACATGGTATGCCTCTCTTCTTTGCGATGGTTTATTAACTGGTTTAGATGCGGTTCTCAGCTTCGTTCCACAAGTGATGGTCCTCTTCTTATTCATCGCAATCTTAGAAGATTCTGGTTATATGTCTCGTGTCGCCTTTATCTTAGATCGTGCCTTTAGAAAATTCGGTTTATCTGGACGTGCCTTTATCCCAATGCTATCCGGCTTTGGCTGTTCAGTTCCTGCCATTATGGCCACGCGTACATTAGAAGATAAAAGAGAAAGAAATAGAGTGATTAGACTCATGACTTGCTTCTCCTGTGGTGCTAAAGCACCAATCTGGGCCCTCATCGCTGGTATTGGTGCCTTAGCAGGATTCGCGGGTGATATCTTCGTCTTCTCCATCTATTTAGGCGGTATTGCCGCGGCGATTATCTTCGCTTTATTCATGAAATTATTCTCCAAAGATCAATATGTTTCCCCATTTGTCATGGAACTTCCTGCTTATCACGCTCCACAAGCGAGAAACGTTGGTGCTTACTTATGGGAAAAATTTAAACACTATATGATCAAAGCTGCGACTATTATTGCGGCCGCGACTATCGTCATTTGGTTCTTATCTAACTTCAACTGGAATTTAACTTTAGGATTAGTGGATATTGAACAATCCATTCTCGCTGACTTAGGTAGAGTGTTTGCTTACTTCTATTACCCACTTGGCTGGGCTCAAGGTGTGGATGGTTGGAAATATACTGTTTCCACAATCACTGGCTTAATCGCTAAAGAACAAGTCGTCGATACAATGGCCGTTCTTGGATTAAATGAAGAGACTGTCTTATTAACAGGTGCGCAAGCTTATTCATTCGCCGTTTATAACTTATTCACCATTCCTTGCTTTGCTGCTATTGGTGCTGCCTTTGGTGAACAAAAAGGCAAAGAATTCTGGCTCACTATGTTATGGTGGTTTGTGATGAGCTATGCGGTTGCTGCATTAGTCTTCGGTGTTGGAGCATTATATGGTGTGGCTATCTGGGCTGGCATATTATTAACTCTTGCCATCATCGGATTAGTGGTTGCTGCTGGTATTATTGTTACTAGACGTAATAAAAAGGTGGTTCAACAAGCTGCCTAATTAAGGGTAAATAATATGGAGTGGTTTGAATATCTCATCATCGTCGCAGTGGTCTTATTCGTCGGAAGCGTTACTTTTGTCGCGATTAGAAATAAGATCAAAGGCAAATCTAGCTGTGGCTGTGGTGATAACTGCTGTGGATGTAATAAATGCTGCAACGCTAAACAGCATTTAGAAGAATATTTGAAATCAAAGTAATAGACCCCCATATAACAAAAAAGCTAGTTCGTGGTTGGACTAGCTTTTAATTTTTACTTTTAAGTAATTAATTATTTTTGTTGAAGTTCGGCTCTATGTTTGAAGCAAGCAACAATGAGTAAGATGTCGATAATTAAACCAACAATACTGATGGTGATTGTTGCCGCGCTTGATTTATTGGAGATATCGCTGACAACACTATAGATTCCAGAAATAGCACTGAGGATAGAAACGACAATACAGAAGATACCCCATCTACCTTTAAGTGAGAACATGAATCCGCCGATGATTTTGAAGACGCTAAAGATACTACCGAGTACAAAAGCGAAAATGATAACCCCAATAGCGAGACTAACCGCCAAATCGACATCTGCTTGAGGTGTGCCTTGATCAATTGCAGCTTGTCTAGCGGCTGCGATAGAAGCTGGTAAACCAACTGCGAGGACGACGATGCTCGCGACTAAAACGATTAAAGAAATGATGGTTGCAACTAAGATTATTGTTGCCCAAATTGATTTTTTGTTTTCTGCCATATGAAAACTCCTTTCTCTTTCATTATACATTTAAAAATTAAAAACTCCCCACAAAAGTGAGGAGTATGTGCAATTTATAGTTCCTTATTGTTTTACAAAGATGGCAACATTGCCTTGTCCAGAAGCATTGGCTTGGAGAGTGCCGCCATTAACTTGGTAAGTGGAACCGCTATATAAATCCTTATAAGTTCCATTCGGTAAGTTATTAAAGCTGCCCCTTCCAGAGATAACAACACAGGCGATGGAATCGACCCCATTAGCGGTATATCTTCTAGTGAATCCAATACCGTTACCGTTGAAGTTGCTGTTGGTGTATTGGCCTCTTCTAAGAGCAATACAAGATAATCTTGCTTGATTGAGTTTTTGTAAATGTTTGGATAAAGTACCATTTAATGCAGAAGCCATTTTACCAGAAGCATTAGAGTATTTACCGAAGTCAGAGGCCTTGACATTACCTTCGATTTCTTCTCCGAAATAGGCTCTACCAGAATCCGCTAAAGCGATATTTGGTCCTTCATCGATGGTCTTACCAGCTTGGAACTGAATTTCGCTACCATAGTAGATACAAGGAATGCCACGGAATGTGAACATGAGTGACATGTTTTCCTTCCAAGCGCTTTCACCCATATTAAATCTCACTTTTTGAATTCCATCTGGTCCGTAGTCGTGGGAGTCGACATAGACAACATTGTATGTTGAGTCATTGTAATATTGGTCATTACCCACTGCAACATTAAAGGCGTTTTGTGCGCTTTCGAAGTTCCAGTGCATTGGGAAGTCAATCACACCCATACCACTTGATTTAGAATGATCTGGGGCGTGATAAGTAGTGCCGTTTAAATAGGCGTTACTAGTTGTTGGTTGAGTGGCAGAAGAAGAATTATCGTTCCAGTTTTTTAAAGTGGATTCTTCGTTAACTGCTCTAGTACCCCATGGATAATCTTTACTTTCTTTCCAAGTATAGAATGGAGCAGAGTCAGCTGGGTTATCATGGTTCCAAACCTCTCTTACCCGAGTACAGACTTCGCCGAACATGAAGAAGTTTGGATTGCCACATTTTGCCGCGATAGCTTTGAAAGCTGGTAAGTAATATTTGTTAAATGAGAGACGTGAAATGTGCTTCACTGTATCGATACGGAAGGCATCGACACCCATATGAATGAATTTAGCGTAGGCTTCTACTAAGTAGTTAGCGACAGTTGGGTTTTCGGTGTTGAGGTCAACACAGTCACCTGCCATTTGGCCAGTTTGTTCAATATATTGTTCATAGGCCATATTCTTTTCGTGGTGGTAGATGTTCTCTGTATCGCCTTTATCGTTTTTCATCGCATCGATACGCATACCGTATGGATTAGATGAAGTATCATAACTATCAGGAAGTTTGCCGTAGTCAGTTCTGTTTCTCGTCATCGCTTTCATTGTCGTATTGTTTTTGACATCGTAATAGAACATTGGGAATAAGTTCTCTTCACCGAAGTTACCAGTGTGATTTAAAACGATATCGAGAATGATTTTCATATCGCGTTTATGCGCTTCGTTAATCACAGTTTGGAAAGAGACATCTTCTGATTCATAACGTGGGTCAACTTCTTTGAAGTTAATAGCGTGATAGCCGTGGTAATCAAAGCCGGAAGCGTTCTTGACGACAGGAGTAATCCAAATCGCAGTAAAGCCTTGGGCTTTGATATAGTCCATCTTCTCAATTAAACCTTTGAAGTCGCCTCTCCAGTTTGGATCAGTAGAAGCATCTTGTTTAGCATCCCAACAGTGGGTGTTGTTGGTCTTATCACCATCATAGAATCTTGTAGTAATAGTGAAATAGATGCTCTCATCACGAAAATCATCACGTTTACCGTTATATTTGTTGATGACGGATTTCTTATCCCAGTTTTTAACGACAGGGAGTTCAGAATAATCACTCGCGGAGTTTACAGTAGCGTGAGCTGGTCTAACAATTTTGCTAGGCTGTTTATAATTCTTGCTATCTTTATAGATATTAGTGGCTTTTGGATTCCAATCAGTGGAATCGCTTCCTGATGATTGTTCAGGTTCAGTGTCGGTCTTTGTTAATTGTCCATTGACGAGCCAGTAGTGGCCTGCTCCGTTAACGACTAAGTCACCAGTTTGTCCTGGGGAATTAAAGATTACATTAAATTCTGTTTTTCCGGCTGGGAAATCAAACATCTTCCAGCGTGAATTGTGTTCGGATAATTTAGTGCCAGGCCAATTGCCAAGGAATTTCTCAGCACTTGTCTCGCCTTTTCCAGTCCAGGCATAGACATATTCATAATTGGTTGGGCAGAAGACTTGAACATTGGAAATAGGGCTTAAAACTTCAGGCACGAACGGCTCTACAGCTTTTTGCGGTCCATTATCAATCCAATCCTTGTCCTCATCATAGCTGATGTAACTATAGTCATGAGGGGTGCTTGCTTGACCACTAGGATCGGAGTCTCCTCCTCCGCCTTCACCTTTACTCGTAGGATCAGTGCTAGCTGTTCCACAAGCGGCAAGTGAAAATAAAAGTAATAATGAAATACTTGAGAGAGTTTTCTTCTTCATTTTATGTCTCCTTATAATTTCATTTTATTGATAAATATATTTTTTGCAATATGCGTACGTACTTATTTATAGAAGATGGATATATAAAAATCTAATATTTTCGAAATAAGGTATTAATTTAATTAATTAATGTGTATAATAACCACGTTATGTTTTTTAGAAAAAAGAGGAAAAAAGAAATGAAAAAAGTATTCGAACTAGATTTCGAAGGAAAGAAGTTCGTTGTTGAAGCGGGTGAAATCGCTAAACAAGCGGACGGCGCAGTCCTCGTTAGATTAAACGAAACTGTCGTACTTTCCACAGTGTGTGCCTCAGATCTTCCTAAGGAAGGAGATTTCTTCCCATTAACAGTCGGCTATGAAGAGAAACAATACGCCGTCGGTAAGATCCCAGGCTCATTTTTACGTAGAGAAGGTAGAGCGGGAGAACACGCTACCTTAACTGCCAGATTGATTGATAGACCAATCAGACCAATGTTCTCCGAAGGTTTTAGAAACGAAGTTCAAATCGTCAACACTGTGATGTCTGTTGATACAGACTGCACACCAGAGATGACAGCAATGTTAGGTTCTTCCTTAGCCTTAGGTATCTCCGATATTCCATTTGATGGTCCTATCGCTGGTGTCTATGTTGGAAGAGTTAACGGCAAATTCATCATCAACCCAACAGTGGAAGAGGATAAACAATCCGATATTCAACTCGCTGTCGCTGGTACTAAAGAAGCTATCAACATGGTTGAAGCTGGTGCTCAACAAGTCAGTGAAGAAGATATGCTCGATGCTTTAATGTTTGGTCATGAAGCGATTAAGAAATTATGTGCATGGCAAGAAAAGATCATTAAAGAAATCGGTAAACCAAAAAGAGAAATCGAACTCTATAAATGCGACCCTGTCATCGAAAAAGATATCACTGAAAGAGCCAATGCTCGTTTAGTGAAAGCCATCTCTATCTTTGATAAATTAGAGAGACAAGATGCTGTCGATGCCATTAAGAATGAAATCATTGAAGATTATGATTCCCGTACTTATGAAAATGAAAAAGAACATCAAAAAGTTATGCACATGGTCAATGAGACTTTAGAAAACCTCGTTGCTAAAGAAGTGCGTAGACTTATCACTGATGAAAAGATCAGACCAGATGGTCGTAAAGTCGATGAAATTCGTCCTTTAGACGCACAAGTTGATTTATTACCACGCACTCATGGTTCTGCGATGTTCACTAGAGGTCAAACTCAAGTCATCTCCGTTACTACTTTAGGTGCGAAATCCGATGAACAAATCATCGATAACTTAACTGAAGAAGATACTCGTCACTGGATGCATCATTACAATTTCCCACCATATTCTGTTGGTGAAGTTGGTAGAATGGGTTCCCCAGGAAGAAGAGAAATCGGACATGGTAAATTAGGTGAAAGAGCCTTATCATATGTCATTCCTTCAGTAGAAGAATTCCCATATACTATTAGAACTGTCGCGGAAGTTGTCGAATCTAACGGTTCTTCTTCTCAAGCTTCCATCTGTGCTTCCTGTATGTCCCTTATGGCTGCAGGTGTCCCAATCAAAGCGATGGTGTCCGGCATTGCCATGGGCTTAATCAGCTCTGGACCATTAGATGGCAAGCACCCATATACAATCCTTACTGATATTCAAGGTTTAGAAGATCACTTCGGTGATATGGACTTCAAAGTCGCTGGTACCGAAAAAGGTATCACAGCCTTACAAATGGATATCAAGATCAAAGGTGTTACTAAAGAAGTGCTACGCGAAGCTTTAGCCCAAGCTCATGATGCTCGTGCGAAAATTCGTGAAGTGATGAAGCAAGCGATTGCTGAACCAAGACCAGATGTCGGTAAATACGCGCCTAAGATGGATACATTCCACATCGATGTCGATAAGATTAGAGATGTCATCGGTACAGGTGGCAAAGTCATCAACGAAATCATCGCAGAGTGTGATGATGTCAAGATCGACATTGAAGATGATGGCCAAGTCACTATCTACCATATGGATAGAGAAACAATCAACAAAGCCAAGAATATGATTCTTGATATCGTGAGAGAAGCTCAAGTTGGCGAAGAATATACTGGTGAAGTTACCCGTGTTGAAGACTATGGTGCCTTCGTTAAATTATTCGGTAATGTTGAAGGATTATGTCACGTCTCAAGACTCGGTTGGGGATTTGTCTCTAGAGCTCAAGATGTCGTCAAAGTCGGCGATACATTAAGAGTGAGAGTCATCGAAATCGATGATCACGGCAAAGTCAAAGTCTCCGCGAGAGAATTTATGGAAAAGCCAGCTGATTATGAGGAAAGACCTCAAAGACAGGCTAAACCAGACCGTTCAATCAAGGGACCAAGAAAGTTTAAAAAATAACAAAACTAATATAATGAGGAAGGAATGATAAAATCCTTCCTTTTATGTCCCAAAAATATAAAACAGGTGTATAATAGAAATGCTATGAAAGACATTATTATTATTGGCGCTGGTGTTACAGGCGCTTTAATCGCTAGAGAGTTATCCAAATATAATCTAGATGTTTTAGTCTTAGAGAAGGAAAGCGATGTCGGCAATGTTACCTCTTCTGCTAACTCTGCTATCATCCATTCCGGATATGATCCAAAGCCAGGAACATTAAAAGCAAAACTGAACGTGAAAGGAGCTGCTCTATATCCTGCTTTATGTGATGAACTCGATGTTTCATACTCCATGTGTGGAACCCTAACGATTATTGACGATGAATCGCAGTGGCCTATTTTTAAAGAACTAATAGAGAGAAGCAAAGAAAACGGAGTGGAAATGCTCTCTTTAAGCAAAGAAGAACTCCTTAAATTAGAACCAAACATTACTCCAAATGCTTTAGGTGCCCTTTATGCGAAAAAAGCAGGCATCGTCAACCCATTTGAATTAGTGGTCAATGCGATGGAAAACGCAGTTGATAATGGAGTCACTCTCCATATTAACGAAGGTGTTAATGATATTAAAGCAAAAGATAACTATTTTATAGTTAAAACAAATAAAGGCGAATATGAAACCAAAGTGGTGATCAACGCGGCAGGTTTATATTCCGATAAGATTGCCTCAATGGTTAATGATATCGATTGGCATATCATTCCTCGTAAAGGCGAATATATCTTATTAGATCACCGTACAGCTGGTTTAGTGCGTAGACCAATCTTCCCTCTACCTAGTGAAAAGGGAAAAGGCATCTTAGTTGCCCCAACAACTTCTGGCAATTATTATTTAGGTCCTAGCAGTGAACCGCAAGAAGAAAGAGATGACTATTCCACAGATTCATTAACTTTAGGCAATATTAAGGCTAATGCTTCTCGATTAGTACCAAATATTCCATACGGCGATACCATAAGAGTGTTCGCCGGACTTAGAGCCACTCCATCAACTCATGATTTCATCATTGGGCCAAATGGAAAATATGATAACTTTATCAATGTGGCAGGTATTGAATCTCCAGGTTTAGCTTCCTCTCCAGCAATCGCTCAATATGTCGTTCATGATTTTGTAGAGAAAGTCCTTCCTTTAAACAAGAAAGACAATTTCAATCCACATATTCGTAAGCATATTAAAATCAAATTATTAAACGAAGAAGAAAGAAATAAGCTCGTTAAAGAGAATCCAGATTATGGACGTATTGTCTGTAACTGTGAACAAGTCTCTTTAGGTGAACTTAAAGATGTTCTTAATAGAAGCGTTCCTCCTCATTCAGTCAAGGGAATGAAGAGAAGAACAAGAGCGGGGTTTGGTCGTTGCCAAGGCGGTTATTGCTTAGGTACAGTCTCCCTCTTACTCGCGGAGAAATACGGCATTGAACTCACTGAAGTCAATTATGATAACGAGGGTTCAAATCTCATTATTGAAAAGATAAAGAAGGTTAACAATGATTAAGAAAGATTTAGTGGTTATCGGTGGAGGAGCGGGCGGCTTAGCGGCTGCTATTTCCGCATACGATAATGGTGTTAAAGATATCTTACTCCTTGAAAGAGAAGATCATTTGGGTGGCATCCTTGACCAATGCATCCATAATGGTTTTGGACTTACCACATTTAAAGAAGAACTCACTGGTCCAGAATACGCAGATCGTTTCATCAAAGAATTAAAAAAGAGAAACATCGAATACAAATTATTAACGCAAGTCAGCAAAATAACGAAGAATAAAGAGGTTTTTTACTCAAATAGCGATGAAGGATTCGTCAAAGTTGAAGCAAAAGCCATCATTCTTGCGACTGGCTCATATGAAAGAACTCCAGGGGCAATTATGGTTCCAGGAGATCGTTGCAGTGGTGTGACTACAGCTGGCACTGCCCAAAAGATTTTAAACACAACTGGTTATCTCGTCGGTAAAAAAGTGGTGATCTTAGGTAGTGGTGATATCGGCTTAATCATGGCAAGAAGATTAACTCTTGAAGGTGCAAAAGTCATCTGTGTTGCAGAGATTATGCCTTTCTCAAATGGGTTAAATCGTAACATCGTCCAATGCTTGCAAGATTTCAACATTCCCCTCTATTTATCCACAACTGTTAGTAACGTCATTGGTAAGAATAGAGTAGAGAAAGTTGAACTCTCTTCGGTCGATGAAAATTTAAAAGTGATTCCAGGCACAGCTAGAGAGATTGAATGCGACTGTTTAATTCTCTCTGTCGGTTTATTGCCACAGACAACTTTACTCGAAGAGATGGGTGGAGTGAAATTTGAAAGAAATAGGGGACCATCGGTTGATAATAACTTCGAATTACAAATTCCAGGTATTTTCACTTGCGGTAACTGCTTACATGTTCACGACCTCGTTGACTTTGTCTCTCAAGAAGGTTTAGCTGCTGGTAAATCCGCTGCAGAATATATCGTCAACAATAAAGAGGAAAAAGATAAACTTCCAGTGACTGCTGGAGGACTTATGGGATATGTTGTTCCTAATTATGTCAATAAGTCTGCTGAAGAATTGAATTTCAAATTCCGCGTTCGCAAACCAACGGAAAAAGCCTTCTTATATATCACTCAAGGTGATAGATTATTGAAGAAGCAAGTTTTGACTCTTCTTTTACCAAGTATCATGGTGGAAGGTAAGGTCAAATTAACGGACTTGACAAATGAGCCAATTGAAATGAGGGTGGATTATGAATAGAGAATTTACATGCATCGTTTGCCCACGTGGTTGCCATATCACTGTTGATGAACAAAATAATGTTTCTGGAAACTTTTGTCCTAGGGGCAAGAATTATGTCCTTAAAGAGATGAGTGCTCCAGAGAGAACTTTAACTTCTTCTATTAGAATTACTAATAGAAAAAACTGTGTTGTTTCCGTGAAAACTTCTAAACCAATTCCAAAAGGAAAGATTTTTGAGATGATGGAAGTGGTCAACTCTTTACATGCGGAAGCTCCAGTCCATGTCGGTGATGTTGTCCTTCATAATCCATTAGGGATTGATGCGGACATCGTCATTACAAAAAACATTCTTTAATGTTTATTATTTAAAAAACACTATTTTATTGATATACTATTCATATTCTAAGGAACATAGTAATGTCTGATCAAATCAAAATCGTTGCTTTAGGCGGTCTTGATGAATCTGGTAAAGACTGTTATGTCGTGGAAATCAATAATGACATCTTTGTCTTAGAAGCTGGATCATCTGTCCCAAACAAAACCATCCCTGGTGTTGATTTCATGCTCCCGAATTTCGATTATTTAATCGCGAACAAGGAGAGAATCGCCGGGTATTTTATGACGCACGGTCACGATGAGAACATGGGCTGTTTGCAGTATGTCTATAAAGATGCACCCGCACCAGTATACTGCACAAATGCAACCCGCATTATTATGGAGAGCGAAGCAAAACGTCTTGGCTTAAAGCCAAATTTCAATTACCGCATCATCAATTTAAAAGATAATATCTTCCAAGTTGCGGGTAGAGAAGTGAGGGTTTTCCAAACTGTTCATAACGCTGCTTATTCCTATGGATTAGCAATTTATACTGATAGAGGATATATCGTTTATACAGGTGATTTCATGATCGATTTCACAACTGAAGACGAAGGATATTATTTTGATTTAGATACGATTGAGGAATTATCACATGAGAACACCCTTCTTTTGATGAGCGTTTCTAAAGCCGCTAATAAGAGTGGATACTGTGCTCCTAAACATATGGTTTACGATAGGTTATACCGCAAATTTAAAGATGGGCATAAGCGTATTTTCATCGCTTGTTTCTGGCAGAATTTCTATCGTATCAATGAGATTTGTAAATTAGCAAAAGACACTCATAAAAAGATATATTTCTATAACGATTACACTAAAAGTGTAATGGAAGAACTGATGCAGGCAGATAAATCCATCTGCTTGACGAGAAATGATATTCTCGATAATCAAGATATTTTAAGAGTGAGAGGTGAAGATGTTGTCATCTTAATTCTCGGTAGAGGGGAAAAGCTTTATAAAGAGTTCCAAAAACTTGTTTATCGCACTAACGATGATAAGCGTATCGTCCTTGGTGAAAACGATATCTTTATCAACGTGGCTTTACCAACCCCACCTTTAGAAGTTTTAGCGACGAGATCAATGGATGCTTTATATCGCGTGAACTGTGAAGTGGTTTGGATTAAGTCCAAAGAGCTCACCTCAATGCATGCACGTCAAGACGACCTCAAATTCTTTATTTCAAGATTAAGACCTCATTATTATCTTCCGGTAAGAGGTAATTATGTCAATTTAGTCGCTAATGCGATGCTCGCTTTAGATATGAATTCTGGACTATCGCATAACAATATCTTTATTTTAGATAATGGTATGCAGCTTGTCTTTGATGATAAACCACGTCCTCATGTGGTCACTAACGAAGAAAACGGTATTAACATTTCTCCTGTTTTAGTCGATGGTATGGGCATTTCAAAAATTGCAGATAAAGTGATTGAAGAACGCCAAAAGCTTGGCGTTGATGGAGTGGTGATCGTGGCTGCGACAGTCTCAAGAGCGAGTCGTTCTATCGTCTCTGGACCTGACTGTCAAATGCGTGGATTTGTCTATTCTAAAGAAGCAGAGCCAATCTTAAAAGCCATCAATCAAATCTTCACTGAAGAAGTCAAATTAGCATTGATGAGCGATACGATTAACTTCGATCCAGCAATGACGAATATCAAAGATCGCTGTAAAAAATTCTTCCGTCGTGAAAACGGACGAGACCCATTAGTGATTCCGATTATCATCCCGGTGAACAATTAAGAATACAAAGCACTTCGGTGCTTTTTTCTTATAATTTGTTAGACTATATAAATAACTATATGTATAATTACATATATGGATGATGTTAAATACAATCACAAATTGTTCTATATAGCAAGTGGCATATTATTAATTCTTCTATCGGTGAGCTGTTACCTCAATATGGGATATGTGGCTCGCGCTTTATCATTTCCATTTTTATATTTGTTTGGTTTTGGCGCATATTTCTTATTTGCTTTCTTCATCATTCAAGGATTTGCTTTGATGATTAAGAGCAAATGGTATTTCCCAAAATCATTTTTGTTCAACTTTGGTCTTGGCCTTGCTATTGTTGGTGGACTTTTTATCTATTCAGTTGCCGTCCAATATAACGGTAATCCATTACAGTCAATCAATGATTACAATAGTCGTTTCTTTGGTCTTCAACCAGATTATTTTAACACTGGCTTTATCAACATTTTTGATATCCAATTAGCTGGTGGATTCTTCGGATTCTTATATGTCTTTTTGTTCGGCAATTGGCTCAATCAGACCTTAGCATTAACAATCGCTATTATCGTCGCAAGCGTCGGTGCTATTTTGATTTTAATCAAACCTACAATTAAGTTAGTTGGTTTCTTAAGAGTGAAGATCAGAAACATGCCTCCAAGAGAGAAAAAACAAAGAAGAGTGAGGAAAAAACCAGACACTATTGATGAATTTGATAGTTATGTTGGTAGCAATATTTATTCTCAAGCAAAAATCGTGGGACGCGATGAAATTAATGTGAACAATCAAGTCAGCGAAGTCAAACCAGTCAGTTTTGACAATCGCGATAATCCCTCTCCATCTATTGAATTTACCCAAAATATCCGCGAAACTGGCGTTATTATTCGTCCAGCCTTTTCATTAACAGGGGAAGTTAAAGAAGAGAAACGTGAACTTCCACCAGAGCCAAAAGAAGAAGTTGTTGAAGAAGTTTTAGCGCCTTTACCTGAAGTAGCAAAAGAAGAACATCACGAACAAATGAATCTTGATTTTGATGCGCCTCGCGAATTCAATCAAGAATTATTGAGTAAGATGCCAGAGATGGCTCAAGTGACAGAACTTCCACCTGTTCAACCTACACCTGTACCTGCACCTATGCCCGCTCAACACGTGCAACAAGTGGTACAAGAAAGCGTGCCAGCTGCACCTGTTAAGAAGGTTCCAATCAAATGGATTCCACCTTCTACTGAACTTTTAACCACTTATCAAACCCAAGAGGCGATTGAAACAAATACAGCCGTCGCTGAAGAGAGAAAAGATTTAATCAACAAAGTCTTCCAAGATTTTAATATTGCCGCAAGTTGTACTGGCTATACCATTGGTCCATCTATCACTCGTTTCCACATCAATTATGAATCCAATGGTTTAGTGAAGAACGTTATGAATTTAGTTCAAGATATCTCACGTCGATTAAGCGGTGTTCCTGTGCGTTTTGAAGCGACTGTCCCAGGATATGATTATAGTGGACTTGAAGTTCCTAACGGCATGGTGACTATGGTCTCCTTTAAAGAGATAGTGGAAAACCTTGAAGATGTGAAAAAGCATCCATTTAATGTCGCTTTTGGTAAAGATATTACTGGAAAGGTGATCAAAGCCGATTTCAACGAATTTCCTCATATGTTAGTCAGTGGTACCACTGGAAGTGGTAAATCTGTTTTCGTTAACTCGATTATCACAACCTTAATCATGAGAATGTCTCCAGATCAATTACGTATTGCTCTCGTTGACCCAAAACGTGTGGAAATGAATAAATATAAAGATATTCCTCATCTTCTTTGCCCAGTGGTTAATGAACCACATGATGCCTATGTCTTAATGAAGCGTTTAGTGGATGAAATGGAAGATCGATATCGTCGTTTTGAAATCGCTGATTGTTCAACTAATGTCAAAGAATATAACGAATACGCTGAGGAACATGGCATCGATAAGATGTATTACATCCTCGCTGTTCTTGATGAATATGCTGATTTAAATGATAACTGTAAAGAATTAGCTGGACCTGTTCAATCACTCTGTCAAAAAGCCAGAGCAGCAGGTATTCATTTAATGATTGCCACTCAAAGACCAACAGTCAATGTTATCACTGGTACGATAAAGGCGAACTTATCGACTAGAGTCGCTCTTTCTGCAGCAAGTGCTAATGACTCTATGGTCGTTCTTGATCAAGGTGGCGCTGAAGACTTAATGGGAAATGGTGATATGCTTGTTAAATCCCCACTCGTATCTCGCTCTGGTCCAATGCGTTTACAAGGTTGTTATATCAAAGGTAAAGAAATCGCTCATGTCGTTTCATATTTAAAAGAACATTATCCAGTTTGCTACGAACCTAAATTTTTAAATTTAGAAGAGAAGATGGATGAAGGCGCTAATGATTTATTAGGCAGCGAGAAATTCGCTAATGAAGCCGCCAATAGCGATGAAGAGAAATATCAGGCCATTAAAGAATGGGTGATGACTCTCGACTATGTTTCAATGAGCAAGATTCAAAGAGAATGCGGCGTTGGTTTTAACCGCGCTGGTAGAATCTTTAAAAGATTACAAGAAGAAGGAGTGGTGGCTAGCACAGCTGAAGCCGCTGCCAAAGGCAATAAAGTATTGGTCAATGATAAGTTCTATGATGGCGGAAATGATGTGACCAGTAATGAGCAAGAAAAATAGGAGATATTTATGAAGAATTCCTTTATTAAAGTTCAACTAACCTCATTAAAAACAATCCAGGTTATGGTTTTTACAAATATACCTCGCCCTAACGATTTGACTTTCACCCTTTTTGATAGTCCAAAAGGCGAAGGAAAAAAGATGAGAATTATCAAACAAAGCGGTAGTAACTTAGTCAATCTCTTTGAACTCGAAGTGCCAGAAACTTATGAATTTGGTAAACAATACTATGTCGGTGTAAGTTCCTTCAACGCGCAACCAGTAGATGTTAATAATGCGGTTTATTTCCCAGAATTTGATGAACTTTTTAATTATAACGGTGATGATTTAGGCGCGGTCTATCATAAAGATCATACAGACTTTGCCCTTTGGGCACCTTTAGCAACGCGCGTCGCGCTTAAGATATGTCATGGGAAAGATGATTTTGAATATCATTCGATGAAAAGAACTGAGAAAGGTGTCTGGAGATTCACATTAGAAGGTGATCAACTCAATCTTCGTTATTCATATTTAGTGACCAATGACGGCGTCACTAGAGAATCGACTGATCCGTACGCGAAAGGGGCTTCAACAAACAGCTATTTCTCTGCTGTTGTCGATTATGAAAGCATTAGAAAGCAACATAAAGTTCAACCTAAAAATGTGGTTAAAAATTATGTTGACGCGGTGATATATGAAGTCGGTATTCGTGACTTTACAGAACAAAATAGTAAAGCCACTAATATCGTTAATCGTGGTAAGTACCTCGGCTTTGTCGAAGAAGGTAGAAAAACTCAAGGTGGTCATCCAGCAGGCTTAGATTATTTAAAGAATCTAGGCATTACTCATGTTCAACTCAACCCAGTCATCGATTTTGGAACGGTTGATGATGTCGATATGAATAAAAAATATAACTGGGGATATGATCCTATTTCCATGTTTGCTTTAGAGGGTAGCTATTCTCTTCACCCAGATATTCCTCAAGAGAGATTAGAAGAATTCCGCACCATGGTCAACAAGCTTCATAAAGCCAATATCCGCGTGATTATGGACGTTGTTTATAACCACACTTATAACTACTTAACAAGTTGTTATGAAAAGATTGTTCCACAATATTATTTCCGCAGATGCTATAACGGCAATATGGCCTGTGCTTCTGGATGTGGCAATGATATTGCCAGTGAGAAATATATGGTGAGAAAGATGATCATTGACTCATTAAAATATTTCGTTGATGTCTTTGACGTCGATGGCTTTAGATTCGACCTTATGGGCTTAAGTGATATTCAAACGATTAATCAGAGTTTAAATGAATGCCGCAAGATTAAAAAAGACCTCATGTTCTATGGCGAAGGATGGAATATGGGTGATCTTCCTCACGAGAAGAAAGCTTGCTCTGATAACGCTTATCAAATGCCTGATGTTGGTTTCTTTAACGATACATATCGCGACGTTATTAAAGGCGCGACTTTTGATAAAAGCGCAAAAGGATATATCGGTGGCGATATCAACTACGCATATGGCATGAAATTTGCATTAACTGGTTCAACAATTGATTTAAATTACAATGCGAAATATGCCAACGCAAACCAAAGTATCAACTACGCTGAATGTCATGATAACAATACATTATTCGATAAATTAACTTTTTCTAATCCAGATGAAGATGAGGATGTTTTATTAGAGAGAGTGAGATTAACCAATGGTTTAATCGCTTGCTCAATTGGAGTTCCTTTCTATCATATGGGACAAGAAATCGGTCAAAGTAAGAAAGGCTTAGATAACACTTATAACGTCTTAGGAATCAATAAAATGGATTGGCATCTAGTTGATGAACGATACGAGATGGTCAATTATTTAAAAGCCATGATTGCCTATCGTCGTAATCCAGATATGCCGATTCCGTACGCTAAAGAAGAAATAAGTAAGTGGGTTAATATTTACGAGAGAGATGGTGGAATGTTCCTCGAAGCAAATCACCTTAGCCCAAAAAGCATGTATTCCTCCTTTTTAGTTGCTGTGAATCCAACGACAAAGGTAATTCAAATGAACCCTGAAGATAAATATGAATTGGTGGTTGGAACCCATGGGGCAGCAAACCCAAAACAAACGAACAAAAATCTAATTGTCTCTATCCCGCCTCTATGTACGATAGTGATTGGTAAACAAAAATAATTAGAACAATATTTCTTTTTTACGCAGTTTTTTCGGATAATGATTTTTAATTATATTTCCGTTTATTTTTGAAAAATCTAGTGGAATTCCTTGATATTTTATTAAGATATTGCCTTTGTTTTTATTTCCGTTAATAATTATTTCTTCGCCTTTAAGATATTTTGTTATTTCTTCTTTATTTAAATCGACTTCGTTAACAAAAGAAGATAAATAGTGAGAGAGATGATAATCGTAATTAGTGCCTTTAGAGAATATTTCTCCAATCTTTAATCCGTATTGAATGATATTTAGTTTTTTATATGTAAAAAGCGTGGGTAAACCAAATAAAACGTTATTGAAATTTTTGATATCAAAAGCGCTTATGTCTTTTGGCAATTCCTTATTTTTGTAGGTTGCTACTTTATTATGGTATTTGACTTCTCCTGGTTTTTTTATTAAGCAGATATAATGCCCTTCTCCAGAAAATAAATGTGGGAATAAATGTATGCCTAAATGATCTTTGCTTTCATAATATTGTTCCCTACTTGGGATAGGGATAATCTCTGCATTGGTATGCTCTAATAGATGCTTAATAACCATTTCATCTTCTTCGTATGAATAAGAACAAGTGGAATAAACCATTGTCCCACCTATAGCAAGCATTTCATAACATATGTCGATTAGTTGACACTGGGTCAACGAGAATTTATAAACTTTATTAAGCGACCAATCATCAACCATCTTATCTTCTTTTCTAAACATTCCAGAACCAGAACAAGGAGCATCGAGAATGATTTTTGTAAAGTAATTAAGATAATGCTGATAGATATTAACAAAATCGTTATTAGTGATCACTATATTGCTTCTACCCATTCTCTGTACATTTTCTTGAAGAATAAAGGTGCGGTCTCTTGCTAAATCGTTAGAGATGATGAGTCCTTTGTTATCCATTAGTAAAGACGCCCCAATGGTTTTTCCTCCTGGAGCAGCACATAAATCTAAAACAGTATCGTTTTCATTTGGATTAAGAAGATAACTCACTAATATCGCAGAAGGTTCTTGAATATAAAAACAACCGAGTTCATGATAAATGCTCTTTCCTAATTGATATTCATCCTTATCGAAAATATAAGCGTATGGCACGATAGGATGCTTTTTGATATTTGGAAATAAAGATAATAAAGTTTCTTCATCCATCTTTTCTTTGTTTAGGATTAATCCATTAACATTTTTCTCTTTTAAAGAATCTAGTAAAGAATTGATATCATTTTCTGATAAATATGAACGGAGATGGGAGATGAATTCTTGCTTCATTCTTCTATCATAACTGAAGCGAAAGTAAAAATTAATGTTTTATTCTTTTTCTTTCCTTTATAATAAGGAAGAAAATGAATCGACCATTAGCAGACATTATGAGACCCGCTTCCCTTGAAGAGATGGTGGGACAAGAGCACCTTTTAAAAGAAGGTAGTGTATTTCGTAACGCTTTAAATAATAAAAAAGTTCCTAATATGATATTCTATGGTCCACCTGGAACAGGGAAGACCACAATTGCAAATATTATCGCAAAACAATCGAATTTAACTCTTTATAAATTAAATGGGACTAATGCATCTACCGATGATATTAAAAAAGTGATTGGTGAAATAGATTCATTACTTAATGGTAACGGTATCCTTTTATATTTAGATGAAATTCAATATTTAAATAAAAAACAACAACAATCATTATTAGAATTCGTGGAAAGTGGAGATATCACTTTAATTGCGTCAACCACCGAAAACCCATATTTCTATATCTATCCTGCGTTGATATCGCGATGCGTCGTTTTTGAATTTAAAGCGATTAGTAGTAAAGAGATTGAAAAAGGCATCTTAAGAGCCTGTAAATCATTAGATATCGGTATTGAAGAAGAAGCATTACATAAATTAGCGATTGCCTCTAATGGTGATATGCGTAAATGTTTAAACAATTTAGAATTTTTAACTTCCTCTTTAGAGGATAATAAAATCACTTTAGCAAAAGTCGAAGAATTAATCGATAAAGCAAATATCGTTTACGATAGAGGTGAAGATAAGCATTTCGACAATTTAAGCGCGCTAATGAAATCGTTAAGAGGATCTGATCCTGACGCGGCTTTATTTTATATGGCAAAACTCCTTGAAGGGGGCGATTTAATCGCTGTATGTCGTCGATTATTATGTTCTGCAAGTGAAGACATCGGTTTAGCTTATCCACAGATTATTCCAATTGTCAAAGCCGCAGTAGATTCTGCTTTGCAGTTAGGAATGCCAGAAGCAAGACTTCCGCTTGCTAACGCCGCTATTTTGTTAGCGACTGCTCCAAAGAGCAATGCCGCTTGTTTAGCAATTGATGCCGCATTAGCGGATATCCATAATGGTTTAGGAATCAATGTTCCTCGTCAACTTCAAAATACCCATTTCGATGGGAAAGATGCAAAAGTAAGAGGACAACACTATAAATATCCTCATGATTTTGCTAATCACTGGGTGGATCAGCAATATCTTCCAGATGATATCAAAGACCATAAATATTATGTCTATCAAGATAATAAATATGAACAATCGTTAAAAGAATATTGGAGTAAGGTGAAAAAGAAATGAGAGTAGTGTTAACAACTGTCAATCACGCGAGTGTGACCATTAAAGAAAAAGTAGTGGGCCAAATTAATCGTGGCTTTCTTTTATTAGTTGGTTTTACTCAAGGGGACGATAAAACTATTGTCGAGAAGATGGTTGATAAACTTTTATCTTTACGCGTATTCCCTGATGAACATGGACAAATCAATATTTCTTTAAACGATGTGAATGGGGAAATTCTTTCCGTCTCTCAGTTCACTTTATATGGCGATGTGAGAAAAGGAAGAAGACCATCTTTTATCGATGCGCTTCGTCCTTTTGACGCGGAAGAATTATACGACTACTTTAACCTATTAATTGAACAAAAACACGGTAGAGTATCCACGGGTGTTTTCGGTGCGGATATGAAAGTTAATAGTGAGAATGATGGACCTTTTACGCTTATCCTTGATAGCAAGGAGCTTTTCCCATTATGAAAAAAGTATTATTAGGTTTATCAGGCGGAGTTGATTCTGCGGTCGCGTTATATTTACTTAAAAAACAAGGCTATGATGTCACCTGTTGCTTTATGCGTAACTGGGATGCTTTAGCGAATAATGATTATTTAGGTAACCCTACTCTTAACGGAGATCAATGCCCACAAGAAAAGGACTGGGATGATGCTAGAAAAGTTGCAGATTTGCTAAAAACACCGCTGATTCGCTTAGATTTTATCAAAGAATATTGGGATGATGTCTTCACTTATTTGATTAGAGAATATGAGGTTGGAAGAACTCCAAATCCTGATATCTTCTGCAATAAATATATTAAGTTTGGACCATTTTTAAAATATGCTAAAGAACATGGTTTTGATTATATTGCCATGGGCCATTACGCCAAAAGAATTGAAGGGGAACCTGTCAGAATGATGAAGGCAAGTGACCGCAATAAAGATCAAACATATTTCCTTTCGCAAATCGATTATGAACAGCTTTCTTCTTGTTTATTCCCATTAGGTGATATTAAAAAAGAAGACGTGAGAAGAATAGCTCATGAACTTAACCTATCTTCTGTGATGGATAAAAAGGATTCAACAGGCATTTGTTTCATTGGAGAAAGAAACTTTAGAGAATTTTTAAAGAACTATATTCCCGCTAAAAAAGGAGATATTGTTGATATTGAAAATAATCGCGTTGTCGGACGTCATGATGGAGTGATGTATTATACGATTGGTCAAAGAAAAGGCTTAGGTATCGGAGGTATTTCTGGAGAAGAAGCTAAAGGTTGGTTTGTCGCTAAAAAAGATGTAAAGAAAAACATTTTATATGTCGCTAGTGGAGATGATTCAGCTTATTTATTATCTGATTGTTGTACTGTGGATACACTTAATTTCATCAACGGAAAGATTCCTGAAGGAACACATATGCAGGCCAAATTCAGATATCGCCAACAGGATAATAATGTCACTTTATATTATGTGAAAGAAAATGAAGTAAAACTTGTCTATGATGAACCGATTAAAGCGGTAACCCCTGGACAAGCCGCTGTCTTCTATCTTGATGATATATGTCTTGGTGGTGGACTAATAAAGAACACCTACTACAAAGATAAATTGGTAAATTAAAAAGCGCCGAAGCGCTTTTTTTAATGATTTTAGGCTTGATTAATCGTTTTGAAGACCTGGTTCTTCGTTTTCTTTTTCATCTTCTTTTTCGATGACGAATGATTTATTTAAATCAGTGTTTTCGAGGTGCTTTTCACCAAAGATATCAACTAGACCATCGTCGTCGATGGCTGGTTCTCTTTTGCCAGTTGAGAGATCGAATGGTATGTCTTTTTGAATCTCGTTATTGATTTTGTTAGAGATTTTATCATGTTCATAGAACATGTCAGTCGCAACTGTGTTAGTCTTTGTCGCATAGTCTAATCTCTTTTGTTCAATCGCAGATAAACTATTTTTATTGGTCACTGTGTTTTGATATGCAGTAGAAGCTTCTCTAACGTGATTGTTGTCTAAATAGTATTTACTATTTGGGTTTGAATAATCCGCGACTGCTTTTTCAAAAGCTTTAAATGATTTAGATGGTCTTCTGAAGATCTTATCAATCCAACCGCCTTTCATCTCCTTTTTCATACTGGCAGCATTGAAAGCTTTGCCTAATTTGGCATCCATTTTTTCTTTATAGACAGCGTGATATTTCTCTTGGAATTTTTGAGAGACGCTACTGATTTGTTGAATTTCTTCAGGAGTTCTTTCTCTCACTTGTACACCTGGCTTTTTATCGGCAAAGTCTAATAAGCTGGCTGAGATTTCCTCATGGGTTCTTGGATCGATTGTAAACGCTTTATATTTAAGGAAGAAGTTCTTGTCATTTGGACCTAACTCTAATCCTGCATCTGTTAATTTTTTATTAACATCAGAGATTGAAAGATGTGATTTAAAGACGCCACGTTTTTCATCGATGAGGGCACTGACATTATTTGGCATTGGGCCCTTGAAAACCTTACGGCTGTTAAGTCTGATTTCTTCTGCAAGTTCTGGGCTCACATCTGGGAATGCAAAGCAGTCTACAGTTAAATATGGTTTATTAACAGTATCTCCATAGCTGAGTTTTTGGAGCATGCCTTTATAACATTCGCTAGCTTCTTTGAATTCTTTGCCAAGGCCTAAACTATCATGTCTAAATGCATCACCATATTGATTACCTTCTTGGCACATCGCCATGTGGTCGCGGTAGAATTCTGCGTTTTTCACAGGATCATTTCCGATTTCAAGAAGTTCTTTTGGATTGAGATTCATCAAGTTCTTTGATCTGATTTGTGTGAAAGTTTCTGGATCTTTCGCATAGGTCTTATATAAATCTTCATTATATTTATTGCTTTCAGGGCTACCATCCGTCTTCATTAAGAAGGCGATACTTCTAGAAAGATAATTTCTTGTGTCGTCTTGGATAGGATATTTCTTAGATAATTCCTTGGCGATTGCTTTTTGAGCGGCTTTCTTCTCTTCGATTTCGTTTTTGATACGGAATCTTGCGACCATGGATTCATCATCCATCTTCGCGCGAACAGTTTGAAATCCTGCTTCGACATCGAGTGTGGGCTTGTTATTAGCAGTTAAGTAATCGTTAATCTTACTCACATATTCGTGATAGCGTTTTTCGACTTCCGCTCTTTCTTCTTTTGTTAATGGTTTATATTTGTTTGGCATAAGCACATCTCCTTTAGGTGCGATAGTATTATATATCAATAACTGTCACAGAAGTGCCACACTTTTAAAAATAATACAAAAAATAAAAAAAGCTTTTTTAAAAGCCTTTTTTACAAACTGTGATTCGCTATTAATATTGTTCGTTCATCGTGGATTCGACAATTAATAAGATACCGCCGACTAAACTTACAAAGATCAAAGTGCAGATTGCGAAACCGATAGAGGCTTTTTCTTCGCCTTGATAGCATTTATAACAGTGAATAGTCATTGGAATACACCATGCGAGTGGAAATAAAAAGATGCCTAAACCCACAGTGCCGAGAATCATGAAAATGAAGGCGACTAATAATAATGTCTTCTTCATATCGTTTTCATATACTGGTTTTGGTTCTAATTCGTCTGCCATATTTTTATCCTCCGTCAATATTATAGCGACTTTATTTAATAAATAAAGATTAAGCTTTATACCTAATTGATCTAATGAACATGATCACTGGAATGATGAGCAAAACTGCTCCAACCCCTAGAGGAACATAAGCATCGACTGTATTCATTATTGGTAGTTCATAATATTTTTGAATGATGCGTGAGATGAATTGCTCGATGATCACAAGATCTGTTAAAGCGGACAAGAAGGTAATTTCTTTTAATCCGATGACCATGATATCAGTTTTTTCTAACGCTCCTTTTAAATTGATTAAGGAGAGGATAAACATGAGTAATAAGAATCCGATGAATAATAATTCGATCCATCCTTGATAATTGTTTGTTCGAGAAATATCGATGTTATTGACCTTTAATACCGCGAATAAGACGAAGATTAAAGAATAGATAAAGGCAGTGATTGCCATTGCAATGTACGCTTTCTTCTTACTTTCTCTGCTCGCGGTGACATTTTTCACGAATATAATCTTACAGATGAAAACACAGAGAGTAGAGATAGAGGCGATGATCATCACAAGTGACATCGTATATATACCTAATCCTGCTTTATAGATAAAACTTAATAATGAGATTATCGCAGAGAATAATGTCGATCTGCGCATCTTAACTTTGCTTGCCATACAACTATTATAAAACAAAAGACCCTGATATGCTCAAGGTCATTATTGATTGTTTGGTAGCTGCGGGGGGACTTGAACCCTCGACAGGCCGGGTATGAACCGACTACTCTAGCCAACTGAGTTACGCAGCCAAGTGGTGGATCTGAAGAGGCTCGAACTCTCGACTTCCTGAATGCAAATCAGGTACTCTCCCAACTGAGTTACAGACCCATTTTTGCTCACCTTTAGAAAAATTGAGCATTATTATTATACACAAGAAAATTAAAACTACTACAAAATCTTTTTGAAAGTGGAGTTATTAATAACTATATAGAGAAGGATTGAACCCAAAGAATTACCTAAAGTCGCCACTAAGATGGATAGAATTGCATTAAGTGGGTTGATGCCATACATATTACCAACCGCGAAATAATACATATTCGCGATACAGTGTTCCATGCCCATCATCACAAACGTGGTGATACAGACTAAGATGCCACCGATTTTTAAGAAATGATTCTTATTCTTTCTAAAGATATCAACGCATAAGAAGACGAGATTGCCACAGAAGAAACTCATCGCGAGCATATGGATGATGGATTGTCCAGGATCTCCAGACCAGGATATTAATTTGTTATAACAAATAGGAGTGACTGTTTCTTTTAAGGAAGGAATTAATCCGACGAGATAACCCGCGCCTACTGCCCCAACAACGTTTCCGATATACATGAAGAATAAGGAGATGATAAAAGTCTTTTTATTCTCTAATAAATAACCAATCTTGCCAGTATATAGATGAAATCCTAAATAGCAGATGGTTAATAAACCCGCGCAGAAACTGACTGCACCCCAGAACTTTTGACCAACAGAAACTAGAAGGAGGAAGAAAGTTCCGCCCATCGCGATTGCAAGACCTGCTAATATGCCAAGCAAGAAATTGTCTAAATAAAGTTTTCCAGTGATTTTCTTAATCATAAGTGATTTATATTTTATATAAGAAGAATAATAATGTTAAGTAAGAAATTGTGATAGAATGATTTAGGTATGAATAGTGAAGAAAAAACAATCAGCAGTGAAGTGATTTATGACGGGAAAGTCATTCATGTACGAAAAGATAAGGTCCTTTGTCCGAATGGGAAAGAGTCATATCGCGAAATAGTGGATCACCATGGAGGAGTTGGGGTTCTCGCTTTTCTTAACGGCAAAATCGCTTTAGTGAAACAATATCGTTATGCTTATCAAGAAGAATTATATGAAATGCCTGCTGGTAAACTTGAAAAAGATGAAGACCCTTCTGAAGGTGGAAAAAGAGAACTTGAAGAAGAAGTGGGATATGTCGCTGACATATTTGAATATCTTGGAAAAATGTATCCTTCTTGCGGTTATACAAACGAAATAATTTATTTATATAAAGCAGAAAATCTCCGCAAAACCCACACGCATTTAGACGAAGATGAATTTGTGGAAGTCTATTGGTTTAGCTTAGAAGAAATAAAAAAGATGGTCAAAAGCGGACAAATTGTCGATGCTAAAACCATCTGTGCTCTTTATTTACTTGATTCGTAATCTTTGATTACTTTATATATTTTTTCCGCCAGTAAAAGGTGGCTTTTTTCTGTTAGGTGGATATAGTCACTTCCAGTTTCTAATCCGTTATTATCAACGAACAAACAGTTATGTTTTTCTGCAATTTTTTGATATTCTTCGTTGAAATATTTGCTTTCATCAATGACGTCATTAGATACTTTATCATAACCATCACCAACTACTGATGGGGCGACGATGATGATTTTTGGGGAGTTCTTTATTTTTCCTGCTAATTTCTGTTCAACTTTATAGATGTAGTCTTTTTCAAGCGATTCCGCGCAGTGCTTAGCAGTATCTTTATGAATGTATTTAAGATCATTACTTCCTAACATAATAAGGATATAGTCGAGAGGAAGAGTGGAGTAGACTGCTCCTCCAAAAGCAAGTTTTCCGTTACGGTTACCGACTAGTTCTTTTAAGTCGTCGCTGCACATCGTTCTTCCTGGTAATCCTTCTTCAATAACTTCATAGTCATTGCCTAGTAAGGAAGCTAAAACGCGTGGGTACCTGATAGAAGCAGGATATCTTTCCGCGTCACTGCTAGGGACATAGCCCCATGTGTTTGAATCACCAAAGCATAATATTCTTTTCATATGTTTTTCTCCAATATATTAGGTTCTGTTTCTAAGAACCCTTTTGCTTTATAAAAGTGCTTAGATTCATAATATCTTTCATCTCCTGTATGAATAGATAGTTTGTTGTATCCTTTTTCTTTTACATAGTTAGTTAATGTAGATCACTTTATTAATAAGGTTTATATAGTTTTCGTTTGTTAATAATGATCTGTCCTCATTTATTATAACCCTTAAGCAAAAATTCTCTTAATACATTGTTCGCCCATTAATCTGACGTGCATTTTTTGCACATGAGGTGCTTTCTTCCAGTTCGCCTTCTTTAAAAATATTCCTAATGTGTTTTGATACGACAGTTCGATCTCTAGAGAAAAGTTCAGATAGTTGGTCTTTTGTGAGCCAAACTGTTTCTTCTGATGGAGAAACATTAACCTGTAGTTCTAAACTGTTGTTGACAAATTTTACAAGTCCATAATTCATAGTGATAAATTATCGCAAGTATTAAATAATCACAATCTTTTGTAAATAAAAACAGCCTTTGCAGACTGTATTATTTTAAGTGGTCGGGACGACAGGATTTGAACCTGCGACCTTCTGCTCCCAAAGCAGACGCGATACCAAGCTACGCTACGTCCCGAAATATAATGGCGCGCCAGACAAGATTCGAACTCGTGACCCTCACATTCGTAGTGTGATACTCTATCCAACTGAGCTACTGGCGCATGTGGAGGTTCCTACCGGATTTGAACCGATGCTCATTGAGTTGCAGTCAATTGCCTTACCAGCTTGGCTAAGGAACCATAACCAAAGCGAATGTTATTATAACTAACCATTCTTCGCTTTACAAGATTAAATCTTTGATTTTGATGATATTTTCGTTTTAATCCTTAAAAGTTTGTTATATTATATTCAAGCAATATTTTGCATGGACCATTAACTCAATCGGTTAGAGTGGACGGCCCATAACCGTTATGTTCCGGGTTCAAGTCCTGGATGGTCCACCAGATAATGGAGAATTACCCAAGTGGTTGAAGGGGTCGGTCTTGAAAACCGATAGGGGATGCAAGTCCCGCTAGAGTTCGAATCTCTAATTCTCCGCCAAAATGATAATGACAATACCTCAGTGTATTGTTTTTTCATACTTTTTAATCAAAACTATACTTTTTATGTAAATTAGTATTAGGAATTATTCCTAGCGCGTGCTATAAAATAAATATAATATTTTTTGTCAAGGAGGTGCTTATGACAAATATTGTAAACAGGATAAAAGCACTCGGACTTTTAAGGTGGATCTATTTGATTTCCTTAGTGATTGCTTCTGCTTCTTTTATCTTAATTTTTATCGCGTTAGCGTTAGGTAGTGAATACCAATTCTCAGAACCGGGCGGTGTGACTTATTATGTTTTGACATTGATTTTAAGTATTGCCCATTTTGTGGTTATTGTTCTCATTGCCGCGACTTTTATCTTGACTTTTAGACTCAATATTGAGTGCAGAATTTCATTTTTTATCGGGATTGGAGCCGCTGTTTTATCCATCGCTTCGGGCATTATGGTTGTTGTTCCAGTTGCAGCGTATGCCGGTCTAATCATTGCGATGATTTCTGATCTATTGATTACAGCTGCATTATTTGCACTAATCGATGGTATTTTTGAGAAACAAGCAAGAGGAACTCCATTATTTAACTTCGCAATGTTGGGTATGTGCTTAAATGTCGTTTATACTGTTTTTTCCTTTGTGGCATCCGTCTTTAGATTGAACGAAGCATTTAGCGCAGTTCTTTATACTATTGGAGCGGTTTGCTACATCCTCAGTTCATTAATTATCTTTATGAGTTTGAATAGTAGTTTGAAAGAAATCAAACGATATCAAGAAAGCGAGGCTTAATTTATGAAATTTAAGAAAATAATGTTATTAGCTGCCAGCGCTTTGATGCTTGCTGGCGTTACTGGTTGTAATAGTAATTCTGTTTCTCCAGCTAATAATGAAGAAGCTATTGAAGAAATCGAAGAATTACCAGCGCCAAGAAATTTAAAAATTTCTAATGACCCTGAAGTTTCTAACTTTGTAAAAAATCAAGATTTTGATCCAAATAAAGCTTTAGCGATCGATTTACGTCCAACTACTACTCTTGATACGACTTGTACTGGACAAGAAGATGGTAAACGTCTCATCGTCACTAAAAAAGAAATTCATAAAGCCACTAATGGTTCCGGAAATTTACATGCTCTTGAACAAGCAGAACTTCTTTATCCAGGACAATTACTTCTTGCCGATTCAGGGTTAGTCGACGGTAATCCAACTTCAATGAGCAACCTCGACCGTGGAGCAACAACTATAGAAGTTGTTCTTCCTGGTTTATATGATTCTGAAATCGAAGTTACGAAAACAAAACGTTCGACTATTCGTAACGCCATTCAACAAAAAGTTGAAGAATGGGCTTCTAGTCCAAAGAAAAAGGCTCTTACTACAAAAGAAAGTTTCAAAATCTCTCAAATCTATGACCAACGTCAAGCTGGTCTCGACTTCGGTTTTGAAATCGCCGAAAAACTCTCCATCAAAACAGATTATAAACAAGATGTTGAGAAAAATATCTTCATCGTTTCCTATGAACAAATCTTCTATACTGTTAACACATCATTAGATAATGATACTCTTGTCTTCGCTGATACTGTAACTAAAGAAGATGTTGAAAGAGAAATCGGCAATACTCCAGCAGTTATGATCTCTCAAGCAAGCTATGGTAAGATGGTTTTCCTTAAGATTGAAACCACTAAGTCTAAATCCGAAATTGAAGCTGCCTTTAACTATTCTGGTAGTGTTAATGTCAAAGCAAAAACACAATTTCAGCAAGCGCTTGAAAATTGTACAATTACTTCCCTTGTCTATGGTGGAGCAGTTAAAGAAGGAGAAGATCCAGAATCACCAACACCATCAGAAGTAACAGACACAGCTGATAATTCAAAAGCTGATATCGTAACCTCGTTATTAACTAGGAACATTGCTTCTACAGCTGCTGAAGTGGAAAATGCTGTTATGCTCAGCTACCGCACGACTTGGTTAAAAAACAATAAGTTCGCCAAAGTTCAAGCGACAGCTGATTATGTGGAAACTACTCGTTCTATCATCGATGAACAAGTCGTTGAAATTAAAAACGTCGGTTGTTTCGCCGTTGATGATTGGTGGATTTCCGGTGAAGCCGTTTCCGTTAACGCAGAAACTGGGGCTCTTGAATTCGGACCAAGAACGAGAATTGAACATGCTTCTAGTATTTGTGCACCACAAGGTAGAACATATACAATTCCTGCTAAATGGGCACGCTTGCATTTTGCTTACGATATTTGTGCGGGATCCAAAAATGTGTTCAATCGACGCATTAGTGATAACAACTTCTTCTCTAAAGCTTTCATTGAAACCTGTGGTACCACGTTTATCAACCACACCAACGTCACTGTTGATGGTTCCTTCCGCAGAGTCTAACCAGACTATTAGATGAATAATTGGGATTGGTTATATAAGCCAGTCCCCTTTTTATTTATATAATATATAAGGATTATTTTTTATGGAAATTAAACCATTTGATCTATTTCATAAGGAATGGGCCTTATTAACTGTGGGTCCTTTTGATAAGCATAATTAGATGACTATTTCCTGGGATGAACTTGGCACTTTATGGAACAAAAGTGTTACCACTGTTTATGTAAAACCTTGCCGGTATACCTATAATTTTATGGAAGAAAACGATTATTTCGTTCTTTCGTTTTTTCAAGAAGAATATCGCTTAATCTGCAATATGAGCGATAATCAACATCATATTAATGGGAATATTATCATCAGTAATTTATATGGAGATGGCTTATTAATGCCACATGGATTTGTGGTCGTTAAAGAATAATCGCAATAGACAATATTTATATATCTATATAAAATAATAACGACAAAGGTTGGTTTTATTATGAAACGTTTTAGGTTTTTAGGTTTATTATTAGCGATACCATTTTTATGCGGCTGTTATAATTCTGCGGGTGGGGGAACTTATCCTGATGCGGATAAATATTTAGTAGGCAACCAAGCCTATGCTTCTTCGATTGATAGTATTGACATCGATTGGGCTTTTGGGAAAGTCACTTTAATCAGCGATGAATCAATCACTGGAGCGATAGTGAAAGAAGAGAATAATTTAATCGATGATGAGAAAGTTCATTCCTATTTAAAAGACAGCGAATTATTAATCAAGTTTTTCGCGAGTGGACATCGTGGGAATAATATCGATAGCAAAGATAAAGAATTATATTTAACATATAATCCAAACGACATTAAGATTTTTGATATCGGCAGCACTTCCGCGACAGTGGTGTTACCTAAATTAGTTGCTAGTGAAGAAGTGAAACTATCTTTAACTTCTGGGAATGTATCAGTCGAAGGAATTGATTCACCAAAAACGGATATCTATTTATCTTCTGGCTATGTAAAGATTAATGAATTAACTTCAAATAATCTCTCGATAAAAGCGACGAGTGGGACAGTGGATATTAAAAATATCAAAGTTGGAGATATTGATGCTGATATGACAAGTGGCAATCTATCTTTAGGGCTTGTCGAATTGAATAAAGGGCAGATTGATATGACTAGCGGAGAGGCTAATATCACTCTTCCAGATGATGGGGCGATAGTCAGCATTCATAAAACAAGTGGCACAGTTATCACTAGTAGAGAGTGTACCATCTCTGGCGATCAATATGTTTTTGGAACTAGTGAAGCAAAGATGAATATCAACATCACTAGTGGGAAAGTGGTTATATCTTGATGAAGGAATTGCCGCATACCGTTCAAATATATCTAAAGAAGGATGACTGCTATCTTTTGTTATATCGTAACAAAAAGAAAAACGATGTTAACGAAGGAAAGTGGATTGGTGTCGGTGGGCACGTGGAAAAGGGTGAAAGCATCGACCAAGCCGCGATTAGAGAAGTGAAAGAAGAAACGGGACTTATTATTCATTCTCTTACTTGTAACGGCGAAGTGTTATTTGTAAATAACGATTATCAAGAATTGATGTATGTCTATGAGATCGATGATTTTTCTGGTGAACTTATAGACTGCAATGAAGGGGAACTTAGATGGGTTCCGATATCTACTATGCTCGAACTACCGATGTGGGAGGGGGATAAATATTATCTTCCTCTACTTGGTAAAAAGGATTCATATTTCAAATTAGAGATAAAATATCGCGATAAAGAGCTAGTTAGTGTTACCACTTATCTTTAAAAGATAGACTTTATTTTTTGGATAATATAATATTGAATAGTTATAGGTAGGTTTTTTTATGAAAAAAATGCGTTTACATATCTATGTTGCCATGGCGGTATTCGTGGTGATGATCATCGTTGGATCATTCCTCGACTTACAGATCAATAAAGCCATCTTCTCTGCTAACAATGGTTTTGGCATCACAGTGGCAGCTTTATCAATGATGGTGGGGTATGGCATTTTATCCGCGATGGGTGGAATGTTTCTCTATCATGGTTTAATAATTACTAAAGTAACTTGGCAAAAAGTCCTCTTTATCCTCGTTAGCGTCGTCATTCTTGTTCTCACAGTTGTTTTATGTGCGAGAAAGGAATTCTTTGGTATCAACGGTTGGAATATCCGTTCCTTAGTCTGGCTTGGATATTTATTATCCACTCCAATAATGGGAGCGTGTATGTTTGGTGGTTATTTAATCGCTAAAAAGGTAAACAATCCTCGTTTATGGGTCTTAGTTGCTATTGGAGCAGCTTTTGTGGCTTTAGCCCTTTTATTAGGGACAACTGCAGTGAAGAGCATCTTCAATCGTCCAAGATATCGTCTCGTTGTTAACGAGCATCCAAATCTTTTCTACAATTGGTGGGAGAGATGCACAAATTCCAAAGATTTGATTAGCCAATATGGATATGGCGCGGAAGAATTCAAATCATTCCCAAGTGGTCACGTCAGCGTTTCCACTTTGACAATCTTTGGTGCGACTTTAATTCCATTTGTCTACGGCAAAGAAATCAAACATCAAGTCTTATATTTCTATATCGGATTAGCCTATGCTTTATTCGTTGCTTTTACTCGTATGTGGGTCGGCGCGCACTTCCTTTCCGATGTCGGTATGGGTGGTCTCATCACAACTATATGTGCCTATGCATGCTACGAAGTAGTCATCCATAATCCAAAATTATATGAAAACCCTTCTTTAGAAGAAGTTAAAGAAGTCCAAGAATAATGAAAAATTTAATCATTCCGAAACAGTACAGCAACCGCCTCGATCTTTTAGAGACGCAAATCGCGATTAAATTCGTGAAAGATACATTCCAAATCGAACTCTCGAAAGCTTTAGATTTGCAGCGTGTTTCCGCGCCTTTATTCGTCACCCCTGAAAGTGGCCTTAACGATGGTCTTAACGGTTATGAAAGACCTGTATCTTTTGATGTCTCATCTTTGCATAAAGATGTGGAAATCGTGCAATCCTTAGCAAAATGGAAGAGAAATGCCCTTGGAAAATATCATATCGCGGAGAATAAAGGCATCTATACCGATATGAATGCGATTAGAAGAGATGAAGAACTCGACAGCATCCATTCCATCTATGTTGACCAGTGGGATTGGGAAAAAGTCATCACTCGTAAACAAAGAAATAAAGAATATCTCCACAATGTGGTGAGTAACATCTATCGAGTTTTTAAATATACTGCCGAAAAAACAAAAGAAAAATTCCCAAAATTAAAAGGCTTATATCTTCCTGATGACATCACCTTTGTGACCACCTCAGAATTAGAAGAAAAATATCCAGATTTAGATGGGCATGGTAGAGAGAATGCCTACGCGAAAGAATATAAAGCCATCTTTGTGGAAGAAATCGGTTGGCCACTTAAAAGTGGAAAGCCGCATGATGGTAGAGCCTCTGATTACGATGATTGGAATCTTAATGGTGACTTGCTCATCTGGGATGAGGTATTAGGCATCGCTTTAGAGATTTCCTCTATGGGCATTAGGGTCGATAATAAATCGATGAAAACCCAAATGGAATTTAAAGGTGAATCAGGGAAGATGACTTCCCCATATCATAAAGCAATTTTAAATGAATCTTTACCTCTATCGATTGGTGGAGGTATTGGTCAATCCCGTCTTTGCATGCTCATTTTAGAGAAGGCACATATCGGGGAAGTTCAGGCTAGCATTTGGTCTGAAGACGACATCCAAACATTAAGAAGAAACAATATTGTTCTTTTATAACACATTTTTATTTTCATAAAGTAAAAATAAAAGTAAGATAATTAGTAAGGAGGACACATTATGTCTAGTGTGATCATTTATTTCTCACATCGCGGAGAAAACTTAGTTAACGGTAAAGCTCTTTTCCTCAGCAAGGGAAACACCCAAATTTTAGCAGAAAAAATACATGCTTTAACCGGAGCCCCACTTTTTGAAATTAGACCTCAAGAACCATATAGTGAAGTTTATAAATACTGCAATGAAAGAGCAAAACAAGAATACGAGACTAACGCTCTTCCAGAAATCGCTGGTTTAGTCCCTAGCTTCGATAATTTCGATACCATTTATTTAGGATTTCCAATTTGGTACCGCACTTATCCACGTATCATCAATACTTTCCTCGAGAAAGTAAAATTAAAAGGTAAGACTATTAAACCATTCTGTACGAATGATGAAGGTAGTTTTGGTACCGCAGAATTAGAATTAGGCAGCTATTTAAAAGCTGATAATAAAATGAAGACTGGCCTTTCCGTCAACGGTTTCAAACTCGATAGCTGTGATGAAGCTGTTGAAAGATGGGTCAATAAATAAGGAGAAACAATATGGAATTCAAATTATTAAAATGTGAAATCTGTGGCAAGATGGTCGCAGTGGTCAAAGATACTCCAGTACCAACGATGTGCTGTGGTAAACCAATGACAGTATTAAATGCCAACACTGGTGATGGTGCTTTTGAAAAGCACGTTCCAGTCGTGGAAAGAAATGGCAACGAAGTTTTAGTGAAAGTCGGCTCCGTTGATCACCCAATGCTTCCAGAACACTTTATTCAATTCATCGTTTTAAGAACGAACAAAGGCAATCAAAGAAAAGCTTTACAACCAGGTGAACTACCACATGCGAAATTCTATATCGGTGAAGATGAAGAAGTATTAGAAGTTCTCGAATATTGCAATCTCCACGGATTATATAAAGCTTAAGAGGTAGCTTATGCCAAAGTGCCGTAACTGTGGTGCTAGATTATCTAAATTAGATAAGGACATTTGCCCTGTCTGTGGCTTTAAAAATCCTCTTGAAGGCGTAACTAGTGAGACTGTTGAGATTACATCTCAACTCACCATTGATAGCGAAGAGTTTGAAACTTATAAACCATGCACAAAGGCAACTACTTTAGCGTTGTTTATGACGCTTGGTTTTTCTGGTGCAGGTTTCTTCTATTTGAACTATTTCCACTTCGCTATTGTGTGGGCATTTATCAATATCGGTGTCATTATCGGTGGGATTGGTTCCTTATTAGCCTTCCTTTCCCCTGTCGGTATTTTATGGGGATATCTCATCATGCTCCTCATCTGTTATGTCATCAATATCATTCTCGGCATTATTGTTTATCTCAAACCGAATATGAAAGATGGTAGAGGGGAATTTCTCCATTAATGCAACATTATTTCGCGAAGATAGATGATGGCTATGTCCATCTCAGTGAAAATGACGCTCATCATCTTCTTCATGTGATGAGAAATAAAGTTGGAGATAGTCTAATCGCGATTGATAACGGGAAAGAATATCTTGCGGATATTAAAAATCTCTCCCCATTAACCATCGAAGTGATCGAAGAATTAGATAATAACAACGAACTTGAAAGTGATATAACATTGTTATATTGCCTCGCTAAAGGTGATAAAATTGAATTCGTCATCCAAAAAGC
>Ga0310697_10000415_pt1 | contig 59014 bp, 44 predicted proteins | sample 172DNAGHGlowgp2_FD_203883 | JGI IMG/M metagenome (GOLD analysis project Ga0310697, IMG submission 203883) | Sheep rumen microbial communities from Palmerston North, Manawatu-Wanganui, New Zealand - 1728 DNA GHGlow gp2 (v2) (version 2) | ecosystem: Host-associated > Mammals > Digestive system >...
AATCACCACATCGTTGAAGTTCTTCGCACCAGCGCGTATCAGAGAGATACCGCCTATGTCTATCTTCTCGATGATAGCACTTTCGTCGTCGGTTGTGGCCACGGTCTCCTCAAAAGGATAGAGGTCGACTATCACCAAGTCGATTTCAGGTATTCCGTATTTAGACATTTCCACTTGGTCGTCTTCCAATTCACGACGGCCTAAGATACCACCGAAAACCTTGGGATGAAGCGTCTTCACGCGACCACCAAGTATCGAGGGGTAAGTAGTAAGGTCTTCGACCTTGTCGCATTCATAACCCAAACTCGTGATGAACGAATGGGTACCACCTGTTGAGAGGAATCTTACACCTTCCTTATTGAGCTGGGCGAGCAATTCATCAAGCCCGTCCTTGTGATAGACTGACACCAAAGCAGTCTTAATCTTCTTCGTTTCGGCCATAAAACTTTGAATCGATAATTATTGGGTCTATAGTATACTATTCTTTTCTTTTCGGTTTTCTCCTTTTCTGACAGTTTCAGCGGGTGTTTACGTACACAACGTATATATGTCAAAAAGGTTTTAGGATGCAAAGTTAGCTATTTATCATCATTTATATAGTGAAAAAACTCGACTTTTTTCGTAAAAAAAGATTTTTGTACCTAACAACGACCTTTTTTTGCGGATTCTCTTGGTTATTTGAGAAAAAAACACTTATTTTGCACCGCTTTAGCGAAGCCGCTGCCAGAAAAGAGATAGCTGAGTATGCTTCGTTTTGCCTAATAACAATTAAAAACAAGATTCAAGCAATGGATTTGATTAGAATCGCAGAAGAAGCTTTTGCAAGTGGAAACAGCAAAGATTTCCCACGCTTCAAGGCAGGTGACACCATTACCGTAAACTACAAAATCATCGAGGGTTCAAAGGAGCGTATCCAGGCCTATCGCGGTGTGGTCATCAAAATTCGCGGAGAAAGAGACAAGAAACGTTTCACCGTACGCAAGATGTCTGGCATCGTAGGTGTTGAGCGTATTTTCCCGTACGACTCCCCCAACATTCAGAGCATCGAGCTCAACAAGGTGGGTAAAGTACGCAGAGCCAAGCTCTACTACCTCCGCAAGCTCACTGGTAAGAAAGCACGCATCAAGGAGAAGCTTACTACCAACAAGGAGAAATAAGCAACGTAGAGACGCTAACGCTAGCGGACTACACTACAGCAAAGCTTATAAAAGGCATCCACTCAGGTGGATGCCTTTTTTGTTCTGTCACTTCATTTCCTCCCACTTGAACACAGATCCGTTCACACGAGCGGGGTCTGGTCCCTTATAGTCCATTGAGTAGGGACTGCCTGTGGTTGGACTTTTTCCCATATAAAGATGTGTCCGCATGGACATCAACATGAACTCACCATCCAGATAATCCTGCCAGAGGAAAACCTCGGCCTCAGAGGCATCACGAGTGAAACGCACGTCGCCGGGCAGTCCCTCGCCAAAGACCTTGATATAGCGTCCATCGACGCATTTCAGCGCCACCTTGCCTCCTTCACGGTCCTCAAGTTGGAACTGGGTGCGGGGACTACGGTCGTCTGCGCGGCTGTCGTACAGGATGCCATGAGGGTCGCACGAGAAAGGACGGTCTGTAGCCAGGTTGATGATGCGGAAAGTCTTGCCATACGGGATGTTCTGGCGGCGGTCGGCCTTGGTTTCTTGCACTGTGAAATTATCAAATTCAGCATATCCACCTTTCTTGCCTTTCACATTGAAAGCGAAGAGGGCGTGGCGCGAGCCTTGGAATGAAATCAACTGGTAAGACAGTGGCATCATCCGGCCAAGCGTCTTAAAGTTTTCCCCGTCTGTGGAATAGGCATACTGCGCTTGGTCGTTGTCGTAATCGCCTATACTGCGGAGCCAAATCTTGCCTTTCGGAAGTTCAACAGCAACATCCACTGTGTCGTTGGTCAGCTGTTCGAAAGAACGAAGCACCATACGGTCGCCCTGCTTGACCAGCCCTATCCACGAACAAGGCACATTGATGTTGCCAAGACCACACACGTCTCCGTCCTTCATGCCTTTTGCAAAGAGCTCAACCGTTGTCACGCTCTGGGGTCCGATGACACGCTGCGTCAAGGTGTTACGCGCCCACATCAACTGTTCGGCAGGCATGGCGTTCAAACGCAGGCGACCACCCTTCAGCGACCACAACTTGTCGTCGGGGTTGTGGTTCCACTGCCATACACGACCCAACTGCTTACCGTCGAAGTTCTCACTCCGGTCGTAGGGTGCATGAGGGGTCACTTTGCTGCTGGCATTAGGCTTGAGCCATGTGCGGGGCGCACGTCCAAGATTACCTTCCAGACCCACCATCGGCCAGCCATCAACCCAGGTCATGGGCATCAAGCAGACGGTACGTCCGATGGAATGGAAGTCTTGCATGAAGAGTGCCCACCACTGTCCGTCGGGTGTACTCACTATACCACCCTGATGGGCATTGGTACACGCAGTGGCGTTCTTATCGAGAGGTCCAAGCGCAAACTGCGTTCCGTCCTCACCGATGCGGTATTTCGTACCACGTGGCACCTGAGTCAATGATGCGGCATGGTATCCGTAGGTTTCGTCGGCAGTAATGACACGGGTCTCGTAAGGTCCCCAGATGCTCTTGGAACGCGAGCAGAGTGTACGTCCATTGGGGCGGTAGTCAGTGGAAATCAAATAGTACATGCCATTAATCTTATACATGTGGTGTCCTTCGCCCACACCATTGCCCTCAGGGATAATGACTCGTTCAGTCTCATCCTTGGGACCACTCATATCGGGCTTCAGCTCCGTGCATTTCACCTGTCCATAGCCGTGGATGGCATAGACCTTGCCGTCATCGTCGAAGAGCACACCGAGGTCGTAGATGTTGCCTTGCATATTGTGGTGTACCCAGGGACCGCGGATGTCTTTCGACGTGTAGCACTGCAAACCCTTGCCATTCACGTTGGTGAAGACATAAAACTGGCCGTTGGCATAACGGATACAAGGAGCCCATACACCTTGGCCGTAAATTTCCTCGTGGTTCTTCAATGAAAAACGGTCCTCAGGAAAGTCGAAACGGTCGAAACAATAACTGATGTTCTCCCAGTTTACCAAGTCCTTGGAATGAAGGATGACAAGTCCTGGCACTGCATGCATGGTGGTGCCGGCAAGATAGTAGTCATCACCCACACGAAGGATGTCGGGGTCGCTGAACTCATCATAAAACAAAGGATTAGAGAAAGTGCCGTTGCCGTTATCAGCTGTCCAGGATGCTGGTGGAGTGTAAGTTGTGGCTGTCTGCGCGTGAAGCCCAGGACTTGCCAACAGTGCTACACATGAGGCGAAAAGGAAAGTTTTCATAATTCTAAAATTGTTAATTCTGTTTATTTTGTGCGAATTTACAAAAATAAAATGAATCATCAATTCTTCTTTGCTAATAATCTCGGAAAAAACATCAATTCCCTATTCTCTCGTCAATCCCCATCATGCCATTAACCCTATCATGTCAACAGACCATCTCCCCAAAACAAAAAAAGTGTCAAGCAAAAAAAACGCTTGACACCTTTGGTCGGAAAGAGGAGACTCGAACTCCCGACCCCTACGTCCCGAACGTAGTACGCTACCAACTGCGCTACTTTCCGATTGTCTCGAAAGACAATGCAAAGTTAAAGTTTTTTATCGTAACTCACAACTCTTTCGTACAAAAAGTGCCCTTAGAACAACAAAAATCAACATTTGTAGAAAAAAGTCGCGGAAAAATTTGGGTACTTGAATAAAATGCGCTAACTTTGCACTCGCAAATGACAAACATGCCATTTGTAATTGGTGCCTTAGCTCAGGTGGTAGAGCATCGGACTGAAAATCCGTGTGTCCCCGGTTCGAATCCTGGAGGTACCACAAAAAAGACTTGCTGAATTCAGCAAGTCTTTTTTTATATAGGAAGTTTTGGGGCACTCGAAGTACTCATAAGATTTAGGGTCTCTGAATTTTCAGAATTTTCAGATTACTTCTATAGCAACTTGGCAATAAGCAGGATGGCAAAAGCCATCACCGCCACTGCCCCAAGAATGACAATCACCCGACGGTCGGCTTTAGTGAAATAAAAGAAACTACGCTTCATCCTTATTGAGTTATCTGTTGTTTGTAGGCGCAGATACTATCTACCTGAACACATCAAAGATGCCCAACTCGTTGAGGAAGATGAAACCAATCGCCACTGGAGCCACAAAACGGAGTATAAACACCAACACCTTGAAATAACGGATACGAATGGTACCGTAATTGGTCAGCTCATCATACATCAACCGCTTGTTGAGATACCAGCCCGTGAAGATTGAAATCAACATCCCACCAAAAGGCAAAAGGATGGTGGAAGAGACAAAGTCGAACCAGTCGAATATGGTTCTGTCCATGAGTTTGACATCACTCAGCACACCGAAAGAGAGCGCGCAGAAGATGCCAAGAAACGCACAGGAGCAAGTGACAAAACGAGCGGCTTTCTTGCGTGACATCTCAAACTCCTCTTTCAGATAAGCTGTTATCACCTCGTGCATGGAGATGGTTGAAGTCAACGCGGCAAGTATCAACAACACATAGAACATCACAGAGAAAACGTATGCCAAAATAGGAGCACCCGAGAAGGCCTGCTGGAACACGTGAGGAAGGGTAATGAAAATCAAAGAGGGTCCCACATCGCCAGCCGTCAGTGTATAACCGGCACTGGCTGCAGCGGGGAAGATGATGAAACCCGACATGATGGCTATCATCGTGTCGATTGACGCCACATTAATGGCCGAACGAGTCAGGTTGGTATCGGAACGGAAATAAGAGGCATAAGTACAAAGACACCCCATACCTATGCTCAAGGAGAAAAAGGCCTGCCCCATCGCACTGAGCACCACCATACCATTGATTTTTGAGAAGTCGGGACGTATGATGAAATCGATGCCAGGTCCGCTCCCCGGCAAAGTAATGGCACAGAACACCAGCATCATGATCAGCAAGAACAAAGTAGGCATCAACACCTTACTAACTCGCTCTATACCGCTCTTCACACCTCGGACGATAATCACATGGGTGATAAACATGAAGATAAAAAGCCACAGTACCGGCCAAAATGGATTGGATGCGAAATTGCTGAACATTTGCTTGTAGTCGCTCTCATGAGCAAAGACATTTGTGAGCGCATAACCTGCATACTCCACAGTCCAACCGGCAACGACCGAATAATAACTGAAGATGAGGAAACCAGTCAGCACACCGAGCCGACCAACCCATTTCCACTGGGTGCCTGGCGACAACTTACGATAAGCGGCAGCAGTGTTCGACTGAGTGGACCGACCTATCATGAACTCGCTAATCATCACAGGCAGTCCCAGAACAATCACACAGATAATATACACTAAGACGAAAGCCGCGCCTCCATTGCGACCTGTCTCTATGGGGAAACGCCATATATTGCCAAGTCCTACAGCCGAACCAGCAGCGGCAAGCACAGCACCTATACGACCGAAATTCTCTCTGTTTTTCAATGCCATTTTCGTCAACTATTATGGATTAATGTGTCAAATTGAAAGATTATACGAAGAAAATCGTGCAAATTTACAAAATTCCGACTAATTTTGCTGAGTGTTTCAAGACATTATTTCATCATAAACGAGAAACTACAGATGAGAAACTACCTTAGAGCTTACAAACTATCATCGGTGGCCTATTTCCTGATATTCATCGCATCGGTAATTCCCATTCCCGACTATGAGCCGCTGCACAACTTCAACCTGCTCGACAAGTGGGTGCATTTCGTCATGTACGGAGCACTGAGCCTATGCGTCTGGTGGGATATCTATCATGTGAGAAGAACTCAAGAATTCGGTCCAAAAGACCTGAAAAGAACCACCTTCTACCCCATTATTTTCGGAGGCCTTATGGAAGTCATTCAGCGATATTGCACTTTTGGAGTAAGAAGCGGAGACTGGATAGATTTCGTCGCCAACTGCATCGGCGTAGTACTGGGTTTCCTCATCGGGTTCTTTATCTTGAGGAAATTATATGCCTAATCTTCCATATTCAGCATATTTTTCGTAATTTTGCAGTCAAACGAAACGAATATGATCACAATAGAACAACTGAAAGACATCCAGGAACGCACAGAATCGCTTTATAAGTACCTCGACATCGAGAACAAACGTATTGAAGTGGAGGAAGAGGAACTGCGCACTCAAGCACCCGGGTTCTGGGACGATGCCAAAGCAGCAGAGGAGCAGATGAAAAAGGTGAAGGGCATAAGGAAGTGGATTGACGGATACGATGAAGTGAAGAACGCCACAGAGGAACTCACCCTTGCTGTTGAATTCTATAAGGACGAGATGGTCACCGAGGAAGAAGTGGACAACGCCTATAACTCAGCGCTCAGCCTCATCGAGGAACTTGAGCTGAGGAACATGCTCCGGAACGAAGCCGACAGCATGGATTGCGTACTCAAAATCAACTCTGGCGCTGGAGGTACAGAAAGTCAGGACTGGGCGCAAATGCTTATGCGCATGTACCAGCGATGGGCAGAAGCTCACAACTACAAGGTGAGAATCAGCAACTACCAGGAGGGTGATGACGCCGGCATCAAGACTGTAACCATGGAAATTGAGGGTGATTCCGCCTACGGATATCTCAAAGGTGAGAACGGGGTCCATCGGCTTGTACGTGTCTCGCCTTTCAACGCACAAGGCAAGCGCATGACATCATTCGCTTCCGTCTTCGTCACACCACTCGTTGACGACACCATCGACGTGGTCATCGACAAGAACAAGATATCTTGGGACCTTTTCCGTTCCAGCGGCGCTGGCGGACAGAACGTCAACAAGGTGGAAACGGGTGTGCGACTGCGCTACCAGTATGTTGACCCTGACACGGGTGAGGAAGAAGAAATTCTCATTGAAAATACCGAAACACGCAAACAGCTGGAGAACAGACAAAACGCCCTCCGACTACTCCGTTCCCAACTCTATGACCGCGCTCTGCAGAAACGCATGGCTGAACAACAGAAAATCGAAGCAGGAAAGAAGAAGATTGAATGGGGTTCTCAAATCCGAAGCTATGTGTTCGATGACCGCCGTGTGAAAGACCACCGAACCCAATATCAGACATCGGACGTAGGCGGGGTAATGGATGGCAAAATCGATGGTTTCATCAAAGCATACCTCATGGAGTTCGCTGCAAATCCTGTCTAAACAGAACAGAAGTGTCTGTAATTATTGTAAAGTCCTTTTTAACTCCCTTTATCTTATAAAGAAATGGCAATAGAAATTGAGCACAAGTTCTTAGTAGTCGGCGACTACAAGAGCAAAGCATACGAACACAACTATATCGAACAAGGCTATTTCGCCACGGCACCAGGCGTCACAGTACGCGTCCGCATTTACGGCGACAAAGGTTTTCTCACCATTAAAGGTCCATCCGACACAAAGGGATTGGGTCGTAGCGAGTTTGAGTACGAGATACCCATAGCCGACGCCAAGGAGATGATGAAACTATGTAGGCCAGGACGTATTCAAAAAGAAAGATGGTTGGTGAAAAATGGGAAACATACAGTTGAAGTCGATGAGTTTTTCGGTGAAAACGAGGGACTTGTCGTGGCAGAAATCGAGCTCGCCTACGAAAATGAGCCTTTTGAAATCCCCGATTTTCTCGGGGAGGATGTAACTGAAGACCGTCGCTATCGTAATTCCTACCTCACCACACACCCTTACAAGTCTTGGCAGGATTAGGATTTTGTTCTTTCAATATCCAGAATTCGATCCATTAACCCCATAACGCATCTATATGTCTGACGTTGCAAAATACATTTCAGAAGCCATCGACATGCTCAAGGGAATGATCAGCATACCCTCCGTGAGCCGAGACGAGCAGGCCGTCGCCGATTACTTCAGCCATCAATTGGAAGGCATGGGTATCGGCTACCGCCGACACGGCAACAACATCTGGTGCGTTTCTGAACATTTCGATATCCAAAAGCCTACCATCCTTCTCAATGCCCATCTCGACACGGTGAAACCTGTTCCAGCATGGACAAAAGACCCATTCACTCCTGAAGAAGTGAATGGTCGCATCTATGGTTTGGGAAGCAACGATTGTGGTGGCGGAGTGGTCAGCCTGTTGCAGGTTTTCAGAATTTTGTCAAAGGAAGAGGAAAACTACAACCTCGTCTATCTCGCCTCGTGCGAAGAAGAGGTATCAGGAAAGAACGGCATAGAATCGGTTTTGCCACTGCTGCCAAAGATTACTTTTGCCATTGTCGGTGAACCGACAGGCATGCAACCTGCCATCGCTGAAAAAGGACTGATGGTGCTTGACCTGACCGCACACGGTAAGGCTGGACACGCAGCCCGCAACGAGGGAGAGAACGCCATCTATAAAGCCATGGAAGATATACAATGGTTCAAGAACCACACATTTCCAAAACACACAGACCTGTTGGGGCCAGTGAAAACCACAGTGACCATCATCAATGCCGGCACCCAGCACAATGTCATCCCCGACACCTGCCAGTTTACGGTTGATGTACGTAGCAATGAATGTTACACCAATGAGGAAATTTACGATGAAATCGTGAGAAATGTGAAGTCGGAAGTGAAAGCGAGGTCTTTTCGCCTGAGTTCGTCATGCATTCCGGAAAGCCATCCTTTTGTGCAGCGCGCCAAAGCCATGGGGCGTGTGCCATTCGGGTCGCCCACCCTCTCTGACCAAGCGCTTATGCGTTTCCCGTCTTTGAAGATGGGGCCAGGAGAGTCATCGCGCAGCCACACCGCTAACGAATTCATTAAGAAATCTGAGATTGAAGAGGCCATACCCCTCTACCTACAGTTGCTCCACGGACTGGAAATATGAAGTCTTTTTCCTTAGGATTTTATGGAGACTAATGCATTTCATAGGTTTTTCACCTATCAACACATTAGCCCCATTATACCATCAATTACCTCACCCATGCCTCGGGATTGAGGCGGTCGTTGTTGAGTGTGCGAAGTTGGAACTGAAGAATGTAATCGCCCGATGAGCTGGTGCCAACCTTGCCGAGAGGAGTCTTTGTACTGACTTTCTGCCCCTTGGACACACTGACAGACGACAGTCCTGAATAAACAGATATGTATTTCCCGTGTCGCACCATAACCGTATAACTGGGACCATACTCAAAAGCACCCGTTACCTCACCATCGAAGACAGCGCGAGCCATGGCGCCAGCCTGTCCCTTGATATTGATGCCCTTATTGTCAAGAACCACATTAGAGAGGCCTGGTACTTTGTATCGGCCATAGTGTCCAACGATTGAATACGACCCGGTAATAGGCATGGGCAGGCGTCCCTTGTTGCTGGCGAAATTGGATGAAAGTTTGGTGTCGGTATCCGTCGTCGTCCTGTTCTTGGCAACATTCTTACGCTCTACGGCCTCCTCTTTCTTGTTCTCTTTCTCCACATTCTTTACCTCGGCATTTGCTGCCTTGAGTTTGGCCTCAGCCATCTTCTTCTCCTCAGCGTTCCTAGCGGTTTTCTTGGCCTCCTCAGCTTTCTTGGCTGCTGCACGAGCCTCTGCCAGTCGTTTTTCTCTCAGTTTGCGGGCTTCCTCCGCCTTCCGGCGTTCCTCTGCCTCACGTTTTTTGCGGGCTTCTTCCTCCTGCCGTTTCTTCGCAGCCTCAATTTCAAGCTGGATGAGTCGGTCTATCTGAGCTTGCAGCTTGGCATCCTCGGCTTGTGCGTCGGCAATCTCCTTCTGCACCTGCTTGAGGTTCTTGTTGAGGAAAGCCACCTTGCTCTCACATGAGGTTTTCATTCCCTCGAGCGACTTCTTCTTGTCCTCCACCTGAATCAGGTTGCTCGCCACACGTGTCTTGGCGTCGAGCAGGTCGTTTTTCAGAGCCTTCACCTGTTGCTGACGCTCAAGAATGATGTCACCTTGTGCTTTCTGGAAGGCAGAATACTCTCTGACATACCTCATACGACGGTACATCTGTGTGAGATTCTTTGCAGAGAAAATGAACATCAGTTTATCCTGCACGTTATGACTCCTCTGCATCGTTGCCACCGCCTTGGCATACTTCGTCTTACGGTCTTCCAAGTCCTTTGTCAGTCGTTGCAGTTGCGTCTGCAGAGAGTCTATCTTGACATTCAGCGACTTGATGTCTCCTTGCAGACGGTTGATATCGTTTTGGTGTCCAGAAATCTGGCGGTCGAGAATCACCACACTATCAAGGTTCGACTTGATGGACTTGTTCAGTTGTTGCGTCTCAGCCTTCTTCTCCTTAATGACCTTTTGGTTCTGCGACTGCTGGTTCTTCAGCTGTTTGATGGTAACCGGCTTCTGCTGGGTAGTCTTTTTCTTTGAAGTTTGCGTCGTCTTCGTCGTCGAAGTTTTTTTGGCTGGCTGCGCCGTTTTCTTAGGCGTTTGAGCCGTAGTCGCCGCTTTCTTTGTGGTGGTATTAGTCTTCTTGACGGTGGTAGTAGTCGTCTTGGCTTTGGGCGCAGTTGTGGTTTTCTTCCTCGTCTGTGAGAAAGAAATCATGGTAAAGAAAGCGCAGAAGACGACCAGGAGGATTCTTTTCATCATTTAGTGAGCGATTTGAAAAGTTCGTCAGCTGAAACCTTGGTATATTTCCCAGACGGTGTATCGGTGTGGGTAGCCCAATTGCTGTTCTGGGATATGGACGACAATTGAAGTTCTATTTTGTTAGTCTTGGCTGCCGAAACGAACGACAAGATGATGTCCTTGGGAAATTTCTTCCCATTGAACTCAGTATAGTCGTCGTAATCGCAACTCAGAGAGTAGGCACTGGAGGTAGTGCCAGTGATGTGGGTTTTACTGAGCAAGGCATCAGCAGCGGTGGCCACAAACTGGTAGTTGAGCACCTTGTCTGTATAATCTATATTGACATTCTTAGCGTCAGCTTTGGCGATTTTGAAATCCGAGGCTTGTACCTGCGATGCTCCGGGCTTGAACAACTCGCTCCAGAAAAGGGACTGCAAAGAATTGAAATCGATATTAGCTTTCTGCAAAAAATCAACGCTGGTATATGGCACGTCGGCATATCTCTTATGAACCCTGTCGATGAAGAGCACTCGGTCCTTTCCAAATTCCAGACGAGCCACCTCTGTGATTCCCAGAATGGGGTCAACCAATGAAATCTGTATGACCTCGTCGCGCTTCATCCTGAGATTGCCTCCTGTAGAGATGTCCTTGCCACCCGAGGTGATTTTCGCTTTAATCTTCGAGGTGAGATACTCAGCAGTAGACTTATTCGCCACCACACTGTTGAAGAAAGTGGTGGTTTGGAACGACGATGTATTATTGGTCAACTTATCATTATCCTTCTTGATTTTCTTGGTAGAACCACAAGAAACAACCAATGCCGACACCACAATCAGTGCCATTGTGTAGATAAAAGAATGTGTTTTTTGAATCATATCTGTATTGTTTTGTTTGCATCACATTTTAACAAGCAAAAATACGTATTTCCCAATAGATAACCAAAAATAAACGCTGAAATTAAGAACTATTCACGTTTTTACGATATGAAGTCTTACAAATTATATGAATTAGTTCTGTTCTGCATACCAAAATACAAGCCTCTCCTTGGAATGAGCATAGAAAAAAAAGGAAAGCACTCTTCCCTTTGGCAACTAAAAGAGGATGCGCCCAAATAGGCACATCCTCTCATTCATGAGCTCGCTCAGGTCGTTACTTTCGCACTTGGAGCTTCGCCCGAAGTGCTTCACGTTCGGCAAAGCACCTGAGTAAGTTCAGTGCGTTTGCGTTCATTTAATCAGCACCTTATGACCATTGATGATGTAGATGCCACCCTTGACAGGATTGGTCACCTTCTGACCCTGCAGGAAAAAAGGTTGGGTTTGCCCAAGCATTGACGACCATTGCCAAAAGGAGTATGGTCATCGTAAAAAAGTTTTTCTTAGCCATAATTAGATGATTTAAAGTAGGTTAGAATATAGTTTTAGTTCGTTAGTTAACAAGTAGAAGAAGAGTCATAGAACCCCGATTGACAATCGGGACGATATTCACTCAAAATATCGGCGTTGTTGGATTTTACGCTTGATAGTCTTGGACTCCACGCCGTTTTTGAGGGCTCGTTGCCAAAATTGGAGTGCCCCTTTCACGTCACCTGCTTTGAAATAGATGTCGCCGGCATGCTCGATGATGTTTGCATTATCCTGTGAGTCAGCCTCACCCGCTTCGGTAAGCAAACGCACTGCCTTGTCAATATATTCTTTAGCCTCCACATACCTACCCTGCTGGAAGAGAATCCATGCAAAAGTGTCAACGTAGGTAGCATTGTCAGGCTCTTTCTCCAACGACTTGGCACTCATCGACTCCGCCTTGTCGAGGTTCTTCTTGTGGAGAGACAGATAATAAGCATAGTTGTTGAGTGCCAGCACCTCGTCGGGGGAATAGACCAGACAAGAGTCGTAAGCAGCGAAAGCCTTGTCATCCTCACCGAACTTGTGGTACAGGTCACCTGTGATGGAAAACATACGTGCGATGAGATCCACGCTGCCCGAGTTGTCGATGTGCTCCAATCCCTGTTTCATCACCTCCAGCGCTTCGCGTTCTTTTTTCTGCTGGTAATAAGCAATTCCAAGATAATAGTAGTAGAGAGGATTGGTAGATGCGTACTCCACAGCAGGTTTGCAAAGTGCGACCACCGACTCCGTATTGTTCTCCGAGATGGCGTAAGAGAGAAGTTGATTGCGAGCCATGTCGTTCTCGGGGTCGTTATCGAGCATCATACGCAACAGAGGCTTGACCCTGTCCACCGAGACATTGGCCGACACCATATATCGGGTGCAGATTTCCACCATGTCGTTGTCGGGGTGTGAGGAAGACAAAGTGCGGTCGATGAGGTTAATCATCTGCAAGGTGTCCTTATTGTTTGCAACCGCATCATAAATGATGCTTCTCATGACGTTATACTTCACTTGTTGCTCCAAGTTTGGATGAGTCACAATTCGAGTGAGCTGGTCCATGTAGAGCGAGTCCTGCGAAGTTTTGCTGTAATAGGTGGCTTTAGACAGCATAGCAAAGATATTGGTGGAGTCTTTTTCCTCCACTTCTTTATAGATGCGCAATGCTGTGTCATTGTCTCCGTTATCAAGGTAGAGGTCGCCTAAAAGCACTCTATAGCGTAGGTCGTTGGGATATTCCTCGGCCAATTTCTCCATCTCGGCAAAAGCAAGTTTGTCCTCATGCATGTATCGGTAGATACGGTATTTCTGCATAGACAACTCTTCCGATTTGCCTTCGATTTCCTCCAACCTGTCTAGCGCCGAGATGGCGTTCTTATGGTCGTCGTTTTTGCTGTAGAGTTCCACCAGTTCCATCAGCAATTCACTCTTGTCCTTGCTGAGTGGCACCATGGACTCAATGACTTTGATAGCCTGGCTGGGTTGGTTATGCTGTTCGTAGAATACAGCCAGCGATTCCTTATACCAGAGATTGTCAGGGTTGGCTTCAACTGCTTTCTTGAGGCTTCTCTCTGCCCTCTCCTCATCACGCAAGAAGAGGTAGTACTGCGAGAGTTTGTAGTGTGCGACCGCAGACTCAGGGTTGATTTCTAATGCATAGGTATAGAGTTCGAAAGCATCGGAATGGTTTCCAGCGAGTTGTTGACGCTCTGCTTCCAAAAAGACAAGTTCGAATTTCCTCTGCTGCTCAGACGACAGTTCGGTCCGCTCCTGTGTTTTCGCTTTCTTCTTAGGCTTCTTGTCCTTGGCATACGTAACCCCTGACGCGACGGTCAGCATCGTCACGACAAGTAGTAACACCTTCATTAAAAGCCTTTTTCTCATACCATTTTCATTTTCAGACGCAATGTGAGACCACAGAAACAACTGATACTATAGCGGCTATGGTCACGAAGCTTACATCCTATTTCACACCTGTATGTCCAAAGCCACCTTCGCCACGCTCTGTCGCGTCGAGTTTTTCTACAGATTCCCATTCCACCGTCTCGTGACGAGCGACCACCATTTGGGCGATGCGCTCGCCATCCTCAATGATGAAATCGTCATTGGAGAGGTTGACCAAAATCACACAGACCTCACCACGGTAATCAGCGTCGATAGTGCCGGGAGAGTTGAGCACAGTCACCCCTTTCTTCAAAGCCAGTCCGCTTCTTGGCCTCACCTGTGCCTCATAGCCTTTAGGTAAGGCGATGAACAAACCAGTGGGAACCAGGCATCTTTGGAGAGGTTTGAGTGTAATGGGCTCGCTAAGATTGGCGCGCAGGTCCATTCCCGCCGACAGTCCAGTGGCATAAGCCGGCATCTGATGATGCGATTTATTGACTATTTGTACTTTCACTTTTTCGTCTTTATTTCGTTGTGTTAATTGGTTTCCAAATGCGAAAGTAGTAAATTTATAGCAGAAATCATCATTTTTGGAGAGATTATCCACAAAGAGTAAGAAAAAATAGACTAATTTTGCGCTTTGTAGAATAATAAGGACCTTCAGAGACAAAACGACTCCATTATGGACTGGCATCAGTTACTTTCCACTAAACGCTTCGGACAGGAAGAATTCCACAACAAGTTTCCGCACGACAGGACTGAGTTCCAACGCGACTACGACCGACTGATTTTCTCCGCGCCGTTCCGCCGTCTGCAAAACAAGACTCAGGTTTTCCCTCTTCCAGGTAGCGTATTCGTCCACAACCGCCTCACCCACAGCATGGAAGTGGCGAGTGTGGGCCGTAGTTTGGGTAACGACGTGTCAAAGCGTTTGTTGGAGCGCCATCCTGACCTTTGCGACAGCAACCTCAAGGAGATTGGTTCGATTGTGAGCGCGGCCTGTCTGGCCCACGACTTGGGCAATCCCCCTTTCGGGCATTCTGGGGAGAATGCCATTGCCACCTACTTCTCCGAGGGCGATGGCCAAAAATACCGTTCAAAGATGAGCGATGCCGAATGGAGCGACATCATCCATTTCGACGGCAATGCCAACACCTTCCGCCTGCTCACTCACCAATTCATTGGACGAAGAAAAGGCGGTTTTGTGATGACCTACAGCACACTGGCCTCCATCGTGAAATATCCTTTTCCCTCCACTCAAGCAGGGGAGAAACCTAAGTTCGGTTTCTTCCAGAGCGAGAGAGAGTCCTATCGTCGCATCGCTGATGAGCTGGGTATCAAGGTTTTACATCCAGACACAGACAAGATGGTTTATGCCCGCCATCCGTTGGTTTACTTGGTGGAAGCCGCCGATGATATCTGTTACGAGGTAATGGACATCGAGGACGCCCATAAGTTGAAGATCATGCCCACGGAGAAAGCGCAACAGTTGTTGCTCGCCTTCTTCGACAAAGAACGCCAAGACCACATCAAATCAACCTTTGACGAGGTGACCGACATCAACGAGCAGATAGTTTATCTGCGTTCGAGCGTCATCGGGCTATTGGAACACGAATGTATCAAGGTCTTTGTGGAAAATGAGGAAAAGATTCTCGCCGGAGAGTTTGAAGGTTGCTTGCTTGACCATATCAGCGAACGTCCCCGCAAGGCCTACGAGGATTGCGTGGCGTTCTCGTTCTCCAAGATTTACCGTTCGAAAGATGTGGTGGATATCGAAGTGGCGGGTTACAAAATCATTTATACACTGATTGACTTGTTCTCCAATGCTGTGATGTCGCCAGAAAAGAAATATTCGCAGTTGCTGCTCAACCGTGTGTCGGATCAGTACGAGATTCAATCCCCCACAGTCTATGGTCGCATCATGTCGATTCTAGACTACATCTCAGGCATGACAGACGTGTTCGCACTCGACCTTTTCCGCAAAATCAACGGCACTAGCATACCATTGATATAAAGGTTGTTATCGGTATCATGCCCCATTCAGCAACCCAGAACATACATATAGGACGCCCTTCGATAGAACAAAGGCTGAACCCCTGGAGGATTCAGCCTTTGTTCTATATTTAATAACAAGAAACGCTAATCAGCACTTGCTGATGACCTTGTTTGCACCGCTGGTGAAATGCAGAGCATCGGGATTGTCGCGGACGAAGGACTCGATATGGCGCACGCGCTTCTGGTCGTAAATCTCCTCAATGGCGATGAGGATACCTGTCTCTTCCACATCACCGAAGCCATAATTGATGGCTGTGCCGAACATCTTCATGGTGGGCGAGAGGGTCATATAGGCATTGATGAGTGGTGGAATATTGAGCCCTTCCTTGCGTATCTCAGCGTTCAAAGCTTTGTAGTCTTCCTTGAACTCCGACCTGTTGAGTATCTCCGCCAACTTGTCTGGGTCTTCATCGATCTCCAGTGGTTTGAAGGGTACGATGAGGTTTTCCTTGTCGCTGTAGTATTTGTTGAGGAAACTGAGAATGAGGTTTCTGCAATGACGGTTGTAAGATGGGTACATGGTCATCTTTCCGAAGAAATACTTGACGTTGGGTTTGATCACGAACAGCGCTCCAAGCCCGTCCCAAAGGTTGTCGAGTGCGAAGAGTCCCTTTGCACCGGCTCTTGTAGATTGGTATTCGAGTGTGACAAAGGAACGCCCTAATTCAATAGTGTTTGGCAAATAGTCCTTGATGAACCGCTCGGAGAAGTGGAACATGTGTGAAGTGGCCAGGATAGGCTGTCCTTTGTCGTCGAACTTGATGTCCTCGGGAAGTATGTATCGGTATCCGCCTATGATTTCCTCTGCATCAGGATTCCATACGATGAGTTGTTTGTAGGGATGCTCCATGGTGTCGAACTCATCGAGATCGAGTGCTAGTCCGGTACCACCACCTCCTGCTCGGAAAGCGATTTCCCTCAAACGGCCTATTTCCCTCACCACATTAGGAGAGTCTTGCCATGTGACGACATAAATCTCGTTGTGGCTTTTATTGGTGAAACGCAACCGTTTGTCCTCGGTCAGTTCTGACTTCAGCACGTCTTTGCTTACAGGCGCTATAATCTCTTCCATCATTATAATAATGTCTTATAGTTGATACATGACGACTGCCTCCATTTCCCAAATGATTCCATTGAGTCAGAAGCATTTATAGATAATTATCACAACTCGTACACCTTGTCCTGCACCCACTGCGCCCACTGCGCAGGAGTCTTAGACTTGTCGAAAGTCTGCCAGGGTATAGGCTTTCCAAATGTGACGGTCATTTTCTTTCCTCTGTTCTTGTACATCTCATCCACGAGGAACAGCATGGCGAGGTTGAACTTGATGTGGAGTTTCTTACAGATGTTGGCGATATTGTAGAAACGTTCAGAGTTATTTCCGGAGAACCTGACGGGAATGACATCACGTTGGTACTCCACACTCTTAGCCACGAACGTTTTTTTCCAGGGCAGGTCGTGAATGACGCCATTGATTTTCCTAGAGCACAGTCCAGCAGGGAACATCAGCACATTGTTGTCGGATTTGAAAGCGGCATCCACCATCTGAGGCAAGTTCCTCGACTGAGACCCAGTCTTGTTGATTGGTATACAAAGCGGTGCCAGTCCGTGGAGGTTCATCAGCACGTCGTTGACCAAGTATTTGACCTTGCTGTCGTACTTGTGGCACAGGATTTGTCCAAGTGCAACACCGTCAGCCCCTCCCAAAGGATGATTGGATGTGAAGGTAAAAAACTTGCCGTCTTCATTGGGAGGCAGTTCGTCCAAACCATTCACTTCCATTTTCATGTCGAGATACTCAATACAAGCATCGAGGAAGTCAATTCCCACCTTACCAGCGGCATCACCGCCAATAAAAGCATTAACATCCTCTTGATGCAAGATTTTCTTCAGCCAGTTGTTGACGAACTTGGGAATATATTTCGCCTTTTCGCCCGCCTTCTCACTGATAATCTTATCTACATCTATTAAAAAAAGTTCCTTATCTTCTGCCATAACATCGTTAAACACCGCAAAATTAGTCTAACTTTTTAAAATTAGCAATAATTATCTCAATTATTTGCTGTTTTAAGTGGCAGTACTGTGTTTTTATGTGGAAAAAACGGTCGAAAAAGCAACACAAGGGATGCATTAGGGCATCTTGTGCTTACAAAAAGAAACATTCAAGGATTGGGAGAAATCAGTCGAACACCTCGGTAAGTACATCAAGGGACTTGAGTTCGGGAAATGAGGGTATATGCAATCTGAAATAGTCGTTGAGCAGTTTCAGACACCTCCCTTTCTGAATTCTATTCCATCTGAGTATTCTCATGGAAGCATAGTTCAGCCTCGCCAGCAAGGGCAGGACCTCAGTTTCTGGCGGCCGTATTCCATATGAATGTGATGGGGGCAGGTAGGTATAACACCCCTCCATCATGTCGAAAAACGCAGTCGGCGAATAGTTGTCCAAATTGGGAAAGATGCCTACAAACCTCATCAGTTGTACCATGAAGACGATGTGGAAGTTGGCATATCCGCGCCCTGCCAGTTCGAGCCATTCCATGGACAAGTTGATGAAGTCGTAAAGCGCTCTGTTGCGGGGTTCGTTTTTCAAGGCATGATAGAGTACTTCTGCCATGAAAAGAACCTGGCAAGACTTCACCAACGAGGCATTGATATCGTCGTAGGCGACAAGAGCCCTGGCGCTCTTGATGTTTGCCACAGCACTATTAGGCCGTATGTCGGCGTCGAACTCCACCTGCGAAAGCGGTCGCCAAAGTGACATGGAAGACAGAGAACGCGCCTTGTGTGACACACGTACACTGAACGTGCACCTCCCCCGCATGTCGGTGAACATATCCACCATCATGTCGTTGTCGGAATATTTCACCGTTCTCAGTACAATACCACACAATCGCTCAATCATATATTTACTACATATAATAAATGTATTCTCGTCCTCAAATTCTGGTTTCATCTCATTGCAATCAGATACAATATGAGGAATCTTTTATACAAAATTACGAATAAAAGTGAATTCTGATGGGTAAAAACAGAAAAAGAAGCCTAGAATTTCAAAAAATGGTGGTTTTAAAGAAAAAAAAGACTCGGATTTTTTTGCGAATTAAATAAAAGTGACTAACTTTGCACCGCAAAACCAACGGACATTGGTTTTTGCTACAGGTCGGTCCCTTCGTCTATCGGTTAGGACGAGAGATTTTCATTCTCTAAAGAGCAGTTCGATTCTGCTAGGGACTACCACTCGAAGAAGTTGCTGTTTTTGGGTCGCGCAGACAATATGGACGAGCATCCGTCGGGAGACAGCGCAAGTCTATAACATCTACCGGCTCGAAAACAATTTATTTATGTAAGAATTAAAAAAAGGAATAATATAAAATGGCAAATCACAAATCAGCTTTAAAGCGCATCCGTCAGGCAGAAAGCCGTAGACTGCGCAACCACTATTACGCAAAGACTATGCGTAATGCACTTCGTAAACTTCGCGGCACTGCCGATAAGGCAGAGGCTACTGCTCAGCTCCCAACCCTTCAGAAGATGTTGGACAAACTTGCAAAAAAGAACGTCATTCACTGGAGAAAAGCAGCCAACTTGAAGTCTGGCGCCGCCAAGTACATTGCCAAGCTCGCATAAATCACAAGAGCAGAAACAAACCTATCAAAAACCGGAATTCCTTTGGATTTCCGGTTTTTCTTTTATGTGACCAGGGGAAGGATTTCATGGAAAAGCCGGAGTTCAGAGGCATAACAAAATAAGGGCAAGAACCTTCAGAAGAATTATTGCAGAAAAACGATTTTCCATTGGAAATAATCTTCAAAATCCTTCGATATATGAGAAAAAAATAGTAACTTTGTAGCGTAAATACAAAGGTAAAATAAAACCCGTTACCAAAAAGCGTACCAACACTCAAAATCCAAGAAAAAAGAGTAGAAAGTAAGCATTAGCAGAAAAGAAATGAGCGAACTAAACATCAACGGCAGCACTCTATCCGACCAGGAAATCGACGAGAGCTACTCCGCTAATAACATTCAGGTTCTCGAGGGCCTTGAGGCTGTGCGTAAGCGTCCTGCCATGTATATTGGCGACATCAGTGAGAAAGGATTGCACCATTTGGTTTATGAGGTGGTGGATAACTCCATCGACGAAGCCCTCGCTGGTTTTTGCACACACATTGAGGTGACCATCAACGAAGACAATTCCATTACAGTACAAGACAACGGCCGTGGAATCCCTGTGGATATGCACGAGAAGGAGCATCGCAGTGCCCTTGAGGTGGTGATGACAGTGCTACATGCCGGTGGAAAGTTTGACAAAGGCTCTTATAAGGTGTCGGGTGGCCTTCACGGAGTGGGTGTGAGTTGTGTGAACGGCTTGTCAAGCAAAATGATTTCCCAAGTATTTCGCGACGGCAAGATTTACCAGCAGGAATACAGTTGCGGCAAACCTCTGTACGACGTAAAGGAAGTGGGTGTGACTGACCTCCGCGGTACCCGTCAGCAGTTCTGGCCCGACAAGAGTATCTTCACTACCACTGTATATAAGTTCGACATTCTCGCCAACCGTATGCGCGAGTTGGCCTACTTGAATGCGGGCCTTCGCATCTCCCTTACTGACAAGCGTCATAGCTTGAACGCAGAGATGGGCATAGAAGGCGACCGCAAGGAGACATTCTATTCAGAGGGCGGACTGAGGGATTTCGTCCGCTACATCGACAGCACTCGCACCCATTTGTTCGACGACGTGATTTACCTGAACACCGAGAAGGGTGAGACTCCTATTGAGATTGCCATCATGTACAACACGTCGTACTCTGAGAATATCCATTCATACGTCAACAACATCAACACGATAGAGGGCGGTACCCACTTGGCTGGCTTCCGTTCCGCCTTGACTCGTGTGTTGAAGAAATATGCCGAGGACTCGAAAGTCATCGAGAAATTGGAGAAGCAAAAGGTGGAAATCAGCGGTGAGGACTTCCGCGAAGGTTTGACCGCCGTGATTTCGGTAAAGGTCGCTGAGCCTCAGTTCGAGGGTCAGACAAAGACGAAATTAGGCAACTCAGAAGTAGCAGGAGCTGTTAACCAGGCTGCTGGTGAGGCACTGACCAATTACCTGGAAGAGCACCCCAAGGAGGCCAAGATGATTATCGACAAGGTGGCTCTTGCAGCCACTGCGCGTGTGGCAGCCCGCAGGGCTCGTGAAAGCGTCCAGCGCAAGAGTCCTATGACGGGTGGAGGTTTGCCAGGAAAGTTGGCAGACTGCTCCGACCGTGATGCAGCCAACTGCGAGATGTTCATCGTCGAGGGAGATTCCGCAGGTGGTTCAGCCAAGCAAGGCCGTGACCGTCATTTCCAGGCCATTCTTCCTATCCGCGGTAAGATTTTCAATGTGGAGAGGGTGATGTGGCACAAAGCTTTCGAACATGAAGAGGTGAACAACATTATCCAGGCCTTAGGTGTTCGCTTCGGCTTGAATGCAGAAGACACCAAGGAGGCCAACTACGAGAAGCTCCGCTACTACAAGACCATCATCATGACCGATGCCGATGTCGATGGTTCTCACATCGACACCCTTCTGATGACTCTTTTCTTCCGTTATATGCCTCAGTTGATTCGCGACGGACGTCTGTATATCGCCACTCCCCCACTCTATCTCTGTACAAAAGGCAAGGTGCGCGAATACTGTTATACAGAGGCAGACCGTATGCGTTTCATTGAGCAATATGGCGATGGTACAGAGAACAGCATTCATACACAGAGATACAAAGGTTTGGGCGAGATGAATCCCGAACAGCTGTGGGAAACGACAATGAATCCTCAGACCCGACTGCTGAAACAAGTGACAATAGAAGATGCGGCAGAGGCCGACTACACATTCTCCATGCTGATGGGCGACGACGTGGGGCCACGCAGGGAATTCATTGAGAAGAATGCAACCTACGCCAATATCGACGCATAAACAATAGACATTTTCATCATGTACTAAATATTAATTATTTCATTCAATTCTTACATATTCTCGTGCCGACCAATGAGAAGTGATTCTGACCGCGTCGGCTCTCTTTTCTAAAAAGACTTTACCAAAGGTTTTAGAAAAAAAGGAGGAAATCTGTTTAGATTTCCTCCAATTTTTTATCGCTAGGACGCTTCAGAGTCGATAGCAGCAATATAAAGTCTATTACTCTGCCAGCAATTGTTTCACCTTTGCGGAGATGGCTTTTCCGTCTGCAAGTCCTGCGAGCTGTTTGGTAGCCACTCCCATCACCTTGCCCATATCCTTAGGTGACGAGGCACCCACTTGAGCGATGATGTCTTTGAGTTTCTGCTCCAGTTCTTCATCAGAGAGTTGTTTAGGCAGATACTCCTCAATGACTCTGACCTGAGCCATTTCCTCCTCTGCCAAATCAGGACGTCCTTGCTGCTGGTAGATCTCAGCCGACTCACGACCCTGCTTAGCCAGTTTCTGAAGTATCTTCAATGCGTCAGCGTCCTTCAGTTCGTCGTTGGCACCAGGTGCGGTCTTTGCCTCGAGAAAGACCTTCTTCACATTACGGAGTGTATCACGTCGCACTGTATCCTTGGCCTTCATCGCCTCGACAATACCTTTGCTGACTTGTTCAAAAAGATCCATATTCTTTAGTTGTTTATGCGTTAATCATATATTGTAGGACGCGAAAAGCCGCGTCACTACATGCTTATTATTGTCAGAAATTGATGACGGGAGCATTACCTGTGCTGGAAATGCCAATCTTTTCAGTCTTCTTCGTTGCAAGACTCTTGAGTTTATCGCGTGTGCGTCCATAAGTGGGTGTAGCTTCAACACTGCTGATAACCTCATCATTATCAAGGTCCTCATCGCTAAAAGTGAAGTACTGGTAGTTCCTCTGAGAGGTCTTGTTGATATCCTCAGGTCCATAATAGATGTTACGCCGTGTAGCATTCTTCTCGTTCTTGTCGTCGAGCGCCTCTTGTTCCTCCTTGGAGATAGGATTATTATGAATCATGAGGTAATTGTCCATTTCCTCGGTGTTCACGCTCTTGAGACCGAATCCTGTGGCCAGAATGGTTACTTTGATTTGCTCGCCAAGCGTCTGGTCAACGGTGAGTCCCCACTTGGTCTCCACATCTTCGTTCTTAACCTTCTCCATGAAGCTGGTAACCTCTTTCATCTCGTCCATCATGAGGGATTGAGATTCATCGTCAGTGCTGAAGGAGATGAGAAGAAGGATTTTCTTGGAGTGGTAGATATCATTGTTGTTGAGCAGAGGAGAGTTAAGAGCGTCTTCGATAGCGGCAGTAACACGTCCTTCTCCTTTTCCGTAGCCTGTGCTCATGATAGCCACACCACCATCCTTAAGTACGGTCTTCACATCGTTGAAGTCGAGGTTGATAATACCATGCATCGTGATGATCTCGGCGATGCTTCGGGCGGCGTTGCAAAGTGTGTCATCGGCTTTTGCAAAAGCGTTGATAACGGTAAGGTCCTGATAGATGTCCAGCAATCGTTCGTTGTTGATCACCAACAAAGCATCTACATTCTGACTGATTTCATCCACACCGTCGAGTGCCTGATCGATTTTCTTTTTACCTTCCCATTTGAAAGGAATGGTAACGATACCTACGGTGAGGATGTCCATGTCTTTCGCTGTCTTGGCAATGATTGGTGCCGCACCGGTTCCTGTTCCTCCTCCCATACCTGCGGTGACGAAAACCATCTTCGTGGATCCATCATCGAGCATGCGTTTCACTTCTTCGATTGATTCCATGGTAGCGGCCTTAGCCTTATCTGGCCTATTGCCAGCGCCAAGTCCCTCGTTGCCTAACTGCAGTTTGGTTGGAACGGGCGAGTCCTGCAGAGCCTTGTTGTCGGTGTTGCAGACCACAAAACTCACATCATGGATGCCCTCATTGTACATGTGATTGACAGCGTTGCTGCCACCACCACCCACACCTATCACCTTGATGATAGTTGGATTTCCTTGTGGGAATGAAAAAACTGCTTCTTCCATATATTGTCGTTGTTTTTATTCGTTATTAATTCTCGTCATTAAGAAGGTCTTTCATCATACCTTGCAGTCTGCCTAACAAACTGCCGGCCTTCTTGGCTTCCTGGATTTTCATTTCCAGTTCATCCTCAGCCTTTTCGAACACAGCGATAAGATCTTCCGTTTCCTTCTTTTGCGTCTTGTACTTGTCCTTGCCCTCAATCACAGCCAGTGCGTTCTTGCATTCTTCAGGCACTTCAGCTGAATCAAAGACCTCATTAGCCTTCTTCAGAAGCTTCTTGTCCTTGAGGTTCTTGGCGAGCTGGCGTTTCATGTCGTTGAGTTGGTCAACGGCCTTGCGGATTTCCTCATTCATCTCCTTGAGCTTCTCTATGGCCTTGTTCTCTTCATCCAGTTCTTTAGACCTTTGTGCTGCGGCTTCAGCGGCTGCGGCGTTGTCGAACAAGTTGTTGTCCTTGATATCACCTCCGCAAGGAGTGTCTCCCTTGACAAGGATGGAGACAAGTGTATTTGAGGTGTTGCTGTCAAGCGACAAACCCACACCCGAAGCCTTAGTCACGGGTATCAGGAGTTTAGAGGCCACTCTCACCTTAACCTGTTCTTGCTTGATGCTCTCCTTGTACATCTCCTCGAAGAGTTTGGTAATGTTCTTCATGTTGGAACCGCCACCAGCGAGGATGATACCCGAGAGGAGGTTGTCAGCAAGTCCAGACTTGAGGATTTGTGCGAATACATTGGTGACGATTTCGCGCATGCGAGCCTCAATGATTTTCTGCAGTTCGATAATTTCGATGTTTCGTCCGTCTGCAGTTCTGTATGTTCGCTGTTTTTCTTCACCTTCAGCGACAACATAATCAGGATAAGCGTCTCCAAACTTGATTTTGATGCTTTCGGCCTCATCCTCCTCTACCTGCTTGATAGACATGATGTCTTTAGTGATGGTTGCCACTCCAAGCGGAATAACTACCAAGTAGCGTTCTGTCTTGTTCTTGTAAACGATGACAGAAGTGGTTTCCGCTCCGAGGTCTACGACAGCACATCCAGAACTTTTCTCCACGTCAGAAGTGATATTGTCGGCGAGGCATTTGATTTGAATGGGCATATCAACGATATCCACTCCGTTGAATGCTACAGTGCTTCTGATATTGTTGGACAGCGACTCCTTAGCGATGATGTTGAGGAACTGTGCCTCAATGCTTGTTCCAAATTCACCTACAGGATCAGCCACGATTTTGGAATCGACTTTATATTCCAGAGGTATATTGATTAATGTTTCATATTCTGGATAAGGAGGTTTCACGCTTTCATCGTAAAGCGACTCCTTAATTTGTTCTGTAATAGAAGCCTTAGAGAGCAAGTCTTTCTTTTCCAAAGCGATATGAGAGCGAAGCGATTGTCCTCCAAGTCCAACATAGGCTCGCTTCACACACATCTTGAGTTGCGCTTCGAGTTTTTTCACCACTTCATTAATGGCTTGTTTGGTTTTCACCTCGTTGCTGATTATACCATGGCGGATACATCCGTCTGATTTCACAGACGCATAAGCAATAATCTGCACACCACCATCCGCAGTCTTTTTTCCAGCGATGCCTGAGATTCTCGAGGAACCCAGTTCTATCGCCACCATAAAATCTTTATCCGTCGTCGCCATATCCTGTTAAATTTTAGTACATATTATCTGATTGTCGAATTCCAAATTGATTCTCTTGTATTTATTCCAACCCACTTCTTTCATCGCTTTCTCATAGAAAGTGCGCAGTCGTTTGAGTTTCTTCTGATAGCCCTTGATTGAGCCCATATAGACAATATGGTTTCCCACTCTGGGTACGATTTCCACCACGCGCTTGTTGTTTCTGTCCACCACCACATTCACTTGCTCCACCTGCTTGTTCCAAAAACTGTTGTCTCTGAGGAAACAGGCAAAATCGGCGAGTTGTTTAGCAGCGTATTCTTTGGAGATGTTTCCTGTAGCTACCGGCATGTTGACCGGATAACTGCCGCCAGGTATGATGTTGCCTTTAGCATCGACGAAATACGATTCTGCATTGTCGGGCATGATGAACATCACAGGGGTACGTTGCACCACATGCAGGCAAAGCTTGCAATCGGGTGTCTTGTAGCATTCCACATTCTCAATGAAAGGGTTCTGTGCGACAGTCTGCTCAATAGTTCTTGTATCGATGTCAACCATTTTCTCCCCTTTAGGGAAAAGGTTTTTCTCCTTGAGCAGTGTTTCCACACCCTTCTTATCGATAAAGCCGGCGTTAGGGTTGTCTTCCACAACAAGGACCACATCGGTGCATTTCTCCTCAGGGTCGTAGCTCGACATATTGGTCATCGCGTAGATGACGTAGCCCAGCACGGCGAAGAAAAGCAAGATGAACAATATCTTTTTCAGTAGTCCGAACACCTTCATTCTTATTCTGTTGTTATCGGCCAGAACCCTTCAGCTGTCAGCCAACTCTGTTCCTGGCCTATTTCTCCATTTTTTCTTTCAATATCTCGGTGATGACTGGCACATAGTTCTCTATATCGCCAGCTCCGAGCGACACCAGCACGTCGAACGAGCGGTTGGCCACGATTGCGGGAATCTGGTCCTTGGTGCACATCGACCGCTCGACACCTTCTTTCAGATTGTCGTAGATCAAGGCGCTGGTCACTCCTGGTATGGGTTGTTCCCTTGCAGGATAGATATCAACGAGTATGACCTCGTCGAATATCGACAAGCTTTCGGCAAACTGTTTGTAGAAGTCGCGGGTGCGAGTGTAGAGATGAGGTTGGAAAAGTGCTGTGATTTTCCTTCCGCCATAGATTTCCTTGAGCGACAAGGCACATTGTCTGATTTCGTCGGGGTGATGTGCATAGTCGCTGAGGAACACCACTTTATCGTTGCGCAACTTGAAATCGAATCGCCGTTCCACCCCCTCGAAAGTCTTCATGCTTTGACGTATCTCCTCGTCGGTTGCTCCCGCAAGCATGGCGAGTGCCATAGCCGCGATTCCGTTCTCTATATTGACACCTACTGGCACACCGAGTTGAATATCAGCGACAGTATGTGTAGGTGTGACTAAGTCGAACACTATCTCACCGCCTCCGATGCGTATATTCTCAGCATGGAAGTCACCCTCTGTACGCGAGTATTCATAGACCCGTACACCAGGTCCTACGGCTGGTTTCATTTCCAAGCCTTTATGCAGGATGAGCGCTCCACCTGGGCGTATGAGTGTCGTGTATTTGGTGAAACTTTCCAGATAAGCTTCTTTGGTGCCATAGATGTCGAGGTGGTCGGGGTCGGTAGCGGTGATTACAGTCATGTAGGGATGCAGCCAATGGAAAGAGCGGTCGTATTCGTCAGCCTCTATCACCACGTACTCGCTCTTGTTGTCAAGCAAGTAGTTGGTGTGGTAATTTTTTGATATGCCTCCGAGGAACGCATTGCATCCAAGGTGTGAATGATGGAGCAAATGAGCAGTCATGGTGGAGGTGGTTGTCTTTCCGTGCGTACCGGCCACACACAATCCCTTCAGTCTGTCGGTGATGATGCCCAGCACCTGCGACCTTTTTTTCACATCAAATCCTTGGTTGATGAAATAGGCGAGCAGCCTGTTGTCCTCGGGATGTATGGCAGGTGTATAGACCACCAGCGTGGAATCCTTGTCTTTGAAGAAGTTTTCCACTTTTTCGATGTCGTCATCATAGTTCACGTGCGCCCCTTCCTCAACCAGTTTCTCAGTGAGCTCACTCTGTGTCTTATCGTATCCGCCCACAGTCAATCCCAGGGAAAGGAAATAGCGAGCCTCAGCACTCATGCCGATTCCTCCTATACCAATGAAGTAAACTGACTTCACCAACTGCTTATTCAACTTTATCATCTGTCTGAAAATGTTTCTTTTATTTCTTGTTGTACTCCTCTGCAAGTTTCAGCACCTCTGTTGCAATGACATTGGCAGAATCGTAGAAAGCCATCTTGCCAGCATTCTCTCCAAGCGAGGCAAGCAGATTGTCGTCGGCCACGGTCTTAATGGCTAATGGCACAAGTTGTGACACAGCATCTGCATCAGCAAGGAAAAGAGCCGCCCCCCGAGTGGACAATGCCTTAGCGTTTTTGGTCTGATGGTCTTCGGCCACATTGGGTGACGGAACGAGAATGGATGGCTTGTGAAGCACGCAAAGTTCTGAAATCGAACTAGCTCCTGCTCTCGACACCACAAGGTCTGCTGCAGCATATGCCGATGCCATGTCGGATACGAAGTCTGTCACCTTGAGGTTAGGCACAATAGCTTCTCGCGAGAGTCTGCTCTTGATTTCGTCGCTATAGTACTTGCCTGTCTGCCAGACGAACTGCACACCTTTAGCTTCCCTGATGATGCTGAGGTTTCCGATGACACTCTCGTTCATGGTTCTCGCTCCAAGACTACCACCAATGATGAGCACCGTACGGCGTTCGGGATTGAGTCCCATCTTTTCAACTGCCTCTTTTTTCGAGAGTTGTGCATCAACGAGTCCCTGTCGTACAGGATTGCCTGTCAGCACAATCTTATCCTTAGGGAAGAAACGGTCCATTCCCTCATAGGCGACGCAAATTCTGCGGGCAGACTTTGATAGCAGTTTGTTGGTGACCCCTGCGTATGAGTTTTGCTCCTGAATGAGAGTGGGTATCCCCATTGAAGCTGCCATCTTGAGTGTGGGTCCGCTGGCATATCCACCTACTCCCACCACGACCATGGGCTTGAAATCCTTGATAATCTTGCGCGCCATCATCTGGCTCTTGAACAATTTGATGAGCACAGGTATGTTCTTGAACAAGTTTTTTCTGTCGAATCCAGCCACAGGCAGTCCGATAATCTTGTATCCTGCCGCAGGCACTCTTTGCATTTCCATACGTCCCTCAGCACCGACGAAAAGAATCTCGGCATCGGGGACCATGGCCTTGAGCGCATTGGCGATGGAGATAGCGGGAAAGATATGTCCTCCAGTACCGCCCCCACTGACAATCACTCTTATGCTTTCTTTATTCTCCATGAGACCACTTGATTTGATGTCTTTAGACTAATAATTTGCAAAGTTACATCTTTTTGTCCAAATAATTGACAATCAGTCCATATTTTCTTGACTATAATATTCGTTTGTCTCGTTAGTTGTAGATACATCTTTTCTCTCCATCGCCTCTGGAGAGTTAATCATCTCCACATATCTGCTGACACTCAGTATCACGCCGATATAAAAGCAGTTGATGAGCAAGGATGAGCCACCGCGGCTGATTAGTGGCAGTGGTTGTCCGGTGACAAAGAGTCCAGTAGCCACAATCATGTTGAGCAACGCCTGCAGAGTGATCATGGTGGCGAGTCCTATGACCAGATAGGCAGGGAAGAAGCGTTGGCATTTCTTGGCTATACGCCCCGCCCTGATGACAAGCGCCACATAGAGAAAGAGCACGAAAATGGCACCGATGATGCCTGTTTCCTCAACGATGATGGAGTAGATGAAATCCGACTCCGCATGTGGTAGGAAGTCGCGTTCCACAGAGTTGCCTGGTCCTCGTCCGATGACGTTGGAGTTAGCGATGGCGATTTGCGCATGCGCCTCCTGCAGGTTGTCCTGGATGCTGTAGGTGGAGTCGGAATCCGCTCCACTTCCCACCATGGCCTCAATGCGGTGCTTCCAAGTGATACCTCGGTGCATCTTGGGTATCTTGGACAGCGTGGCCTCATCGAGAACCATGATCATGGTAAAGAGCACGGTCACAAAAGCCACTCCGACAAGGAAGGTTTTGGTCAGCAAGTCGATGGGCACCCGTCCAACCCACATCATCAAGAATATGGTGAAGAAGAGCAATGCAGCAGTTGAGAAATTCTCGAAGAAAATCAAGGCGCACACAGGTATGGAAACCAGCATGATGACCTTGAAGGCCAGGGAATGCCCTCCTTTGATAGCTCCAGTCTTGACTTTCATCTTCCCGTTGTTTCCTCTCACTTTCACTTCGGCCTGAGTCTTAGCCAACACGACGGCCACAAACATGACCAACGATGCCTTACCCAGTTCTGAAGGTTGTACCGACATGCCGCAAATTTCTATCCACCTGTTGGCTCCATTGACTGTACCACCGAAAAAAGCGGCGTAAATCAGTAACACCAACGAGAAAGGGAGTGCCACTAATGGAAAGAGCATGAAGTACTTACAGGGTATGAGGTGGGTCAGATAGACGACAACGAGTCCCACCAGGAGAAAAATGGCCTGGTTGATCATGGGATCCCAGTGATGTCCGGCTGTGTAGGTGAGGTTACTCGACGCACTATACACCTCTACGAGAGAGAAAAGGCACAGGAAGAAATAAATCATCCATATTCCCTTGTCGCCAGTAAAGGCATTGCCTTTGAATATGTCAGATAGAACTTTACCCATAGTCGTCTGTAATTATTGTTATCAATTGAGGTTTCTTGCACATTCCTTGAACTGCTCGCCCCTGTCTTCCATGTTCTTGAAGAGGTCGAAGCTGGCGCAGCAAGGGCTCAGCAGAACGCAGTCGCCAGGTTGTGCCATCTTATAGCACTCGTCCACACAGTCCTTCATGGACTTGACGTCGGCTATGGGCAGCCCCACATTGTCGAAGAACTGATGAAGCTTAGTGTTGTCGACACCAAGAAAGACCAATCCACGGCATTTTTCCTTCACCAAGTCCATGATTTCGGTGTAGTCATTGCCCTTGTCCTTACCACCAAGGATAAGCACTGTAGGTTGACGCATACTCTCGAGCGCGTACCAGCATGCATTGACATTAGTGGCCTTGGAGTCGTTGACAAAATCCACGCCGTTGACCCTGCAGACCTTCTCCAAGCGGTGTTCCACACCTTTGAAGTCCATCAGTGACTGACGGATGACCTCTTTCTTCACTCCTACGATGTTGGCAGTGATGCCGGCAGCCAGAGAATTGTAGAGGTTGTGTTTGCCACGCAGCGCCAGTTCCTCCTGCTCCATGTTGAACGGTGTGGGCTGTTCGATGATATACTGTCCATTCTCCGCATAAGCAATGGCGCCATTGCCCTTGAACTCAGAGAAGGGGAACATCTGAGCTTTGATGTTGTATTTCTTGAGCTCTGCCGTGACGATGGGGTCGTCGTTCCAAAACACGAACGCATCGTCAGCTGTCTGGTTCCTGGTGATGCGCATCTTGGAGTCAACATAGTTCTGCATCTTGAAGCCATATCGGTCCAGATGGTCGGGGGTGATATTCATCAGTACGGCAATGTCGGCCTTGAAGTCATACATATTGTCGAGTTGAAAGCTACTAAGTTCTATCACATAGTAGTCGAAATCACATTCCGCCACCTGCAGAGCGAGTGACCTTCCGATATTGCCAGCCAATCCCACATTGTAACCCGCATTCTTAAAAATGTGGTAGATAAGTGAGGTGGTCGTGGTCTTGCCGTTGCTTCCTGTGATGCAAATCATCTTGGCATTGGTGTATCTCCCGGCGAATTCTATCTCCGAAATGACGGGTATTCCCTTCTCCAAGGCCTTCTGCACTACAGGAGCCTCCTGAGGTATTCCCGGACTCTTGATAATCTCGTCGGCATTCAGTATCAGATTCTCGGTATGACGCTCCTCCTCCCATACTATGCCGTACTCATCAAGCATCTGCTTGTAATGCTTCTTGATGGCCGACATATCGGAGACGAAGACATCAAAGCCTTTCTTCTGGGCGAGTACTGCAGCGCCCACACCGCTCTCAGCGGCACCTAAAACGGCTATTCTTCTCATATTCTATTATTGTTTTTTATCTAATCTTCAATGTGATGATTGTGATGATTGCAAGCAGGATAGTGACAATCCAGAAGCGGATGGTAATCATGTTCTCCTGCAAAGCAGTAGTAGGTTTCTTAATCAAATACTTTGTATTGGGGTCGAGCTGACTCTGCAGCACCCTGTAATGGTCGTGGAATGGCGCACGTTTGAAGACACGCAGTTTACGTCCCTGCTTATTGCCATGCTTGGCGTAGCTGGTCTGGAGAATCACAGAGATGCTCTCCATAAGGAAGATGCCACAAAGAATGGGCAACAGCAGCTCCTTGTGGATCATCACTGCCACTACTGCTATCACTCCGCCAATGGCCAGACTACCTGTATCGCCCATGAAGACCTTGGCTGGGTAAGCGTTGTACCAGAGGAATCCGATAAGGGAACCGACAAAGGCGCACAGGAAAACCAGTATTTCCTCAGAGCCAGGTATATACATGACATTGAGGTAACTGGCGAATTCTATGTGTCCTGAGACGTATGCCAGTATTCCAAGCGCCGTGCCTATAATGGCGGAGTTGCCGGCACACATGCCGTCCATTCCGTCGTTGAGGTTGGCGCCATTGGTCACTGCCATAATGACGAATGTGGTGACGATGACAAAAAGCACCCATCCACATGCGCGTTTGGCCTTGCCGTTCTCCAGGAAGTTGAAAGCCTCGTAGTAGTCGAGGTTGTTGTTCTTGAAGAAGGGCACAGTTGTGATGGTAGACTTTCTCTCCTCGCTCTTCTGATAGACCACTTGCGACGCCTCAACCTTTTTTTCCACTCTCTCGCTGACCACCGCATGCGGACTGAGCCACAAGGTCACTCCGATAAGGGCTCCAAGAAGGAATTGTCCCAACAATTTATATCGTGGAGGCAGTCCGTCCTTGTTACCGCGTAGTTTGATAAGGTCGTCGAGGAAGCCGAGCAAACCCAACCACACCACAGTGACAAGCAACAACAGTACATAGACATTGGTCAAACGTCCGAGCAACAATATCGGAATAAGAATAGCTGCTATGATGACCACTCCACCCATAGAAGGTACACCTATTTTCTTCACACCATACGGGTCGATTTCGGCGTCACGTGCCTTTTCCAAGTGCCTTTTCTTCTTCATGTAAGTGATGAAAGACTTGCCCATCCACATAGAAATGACGAGGGAGAGCATCATCGCCATCAGCGAACGGAACGACACATAAGTCAGCAGACCTGACCCTGGAAAGTCAATGGAATCCAAATATTGCGCTAAGAAATAAAGCATATTATCTTCTTTTATCTATCTTTAATTCGTTATGTCGTTATAACGGTTATCGTTATTTCGGTAATTATAGGGGAACGGCATTCATGGGAATCATTATGCCTTTTGCGCGGCAAATATCTCCTCCAGCACTTCCTTGTCATCGAAATGGTGTTTCACACCCTTGATTTCCTGATAGTCCTCATGTCCTTTACCAGCCACAAGAATCACATCACCTTTGGAGGCCAACATACAGGCCGTCCGGATAGCTTCTCTCCTGTCGGCAATGCTCACCACTTTAAGCATGTCGTCAGAGTCGAGTCCTGCAAGCATGTCATTGATGATGTCTTGAGGCTCCTCGAAACGTGGATTGTCGCTTGTGATAACCACCTTGTCGCTTTGCCGTACTGCCTCTTTGGCCATAATCGGCCGTTTACCTTTGTCGCGGTTGCCTCCGGCGCCACACACAGTGATGACATGACCTTTTCCTTCGACCACGCCGTTGATTGCTCCCAAAACATTAGCCAGAGCATCGGGCGTGTGGGCATAATCAACGATAGCGGTGTATCCCAACGGAGAATGCACGGCCTCGAAACGGCCCGATACAGGACGCAGGGTACTCAGTGCCACCAAAACCTCCTGTGGGTTCTGTCCCAGCATGCAGGCTGCGCCATAGACAGCAAGAAGGTTCGACACATTGAACTTACCAAGGAAATGGACACCCACCTGTTGACCATTGATTTCGAGGTACATGCCCTCAAGGTGGCATTCAATAATCCTGGCCTTGAAGTCAGCCATCTCACGAATGGAGTAAGTCTTGACACTTGCCTTGGTGTTCTGCACCATCACCATGCCGTTCTTGTCGTCGAGATTGGTGATGGCAAACGCTTCTTGAGGCAGATTGTCGAAGAACGTCTTTTTTGCTTTCAAATAATTCTCAAACGTCTTGTGATAGTCAAGATGGTCGCGAGTGAGATTGGTGAAGATTCCGCCTGAGAAATAGAGCCCACCTATTCTGTTCTGCGCCACAGCATGCGAACTGACCTCCATAAAGGCATAATCGCATCCAGCCTGTACCATATCAGCCAAAAGCGCATTGAGCGTGATGGGGTCGGGTGTGGTATGCTCGGTAGGCACTTTCTCGTCGTTCACTCGATTGACGACAGTGGAGATGAGCCCTGCCTTGTAGCCCAGTTTGCGGAACAGGTTGTAGAGTTCTGTGGCGATGGTGGTCTTGCCATTGGTGCCAGTCACCCCAATCAGTTTAAGTTGTCTTGACGGGTTGCCGTAGAATGTTGTAGCCACGTTGCCCACGACCAATTCAGAGTTATCGACTTGAACATAGGTGACCTTGGGGTCGCATACCTCGGGCATCGTCTCGCACATCACAGCCACGGCTCCTGCCTCAATGGCTTTCTGTATATACGAATGCCCGTCGGCCTGCGTGCCTTTGAAGGCAATGAACATTTGTCCCTGCTTGATGAGTCTGGAGTCGATGTTCACTCCTTGGATGTCGATGTTGAGACATCCTTTCACAGCGTTGGTTTTAACGCCCGATATCAATTCACACAGTTGCATATATTCTTCATTTTTTAGTTTTTCTTCTTCGGTAGGTCGGACAACTCAGACTTGTCGGACGAGACTCAGACGCTCAGGTGAGATTCAAATGCCCAGATTCAGAACCACGGTCTGGCCTTTGTTGTAACTGGAACCTACAGGCAGGCTTTGCGAGAGCACCTTGCCTGCTCCCTTGACCTTGGCTTTGAGTCCCCTCCGCTCCACAGCATACACCGCATCGCGGGCACCCATACCTCTGAGGTCGGGCATTTTGCCCTCCTCGTCCGTTGATGTGGTGAACACCAGTTTGTTGTTGTCGAGGGTCGCGTTGCCCCATGCGATGTTGGTGGCACCCTGGTCTGTGGACTGCAGTCCAAGGTCGGCGAGAATGTCTTTAGCCGCATTGAGGTCACCGTTCTTCACATCAGGAACGAATTGCGAGAGAGAGTCGCGAGCTTGCGACATATCGGTGGTGATGTTCCTTGCATAAACTCTTTGGGCTATTTTGGAGAAGACGGTACCAGCCATTAATCCTCCTGAAGCAGGCGCATTGGGTTTGCGTATCGCCACAAGACAGGTATAACGCGGGTTTTCGGAAGGATAATAGCCGCAGAAACTCACGAGGTATTCCCTTTTCCCACTGAGGTATCCAGCCCTTCCTTGCGAAACCTGTGCTGTACCAGTTTTGCCCGAGACATGGAAATGGGGATTTCCCGCACGCTTACCAAGACCTTTGCTGACCACCCTTTCGAGCATCCACTGCATGTCCTTGAGTGTGGACTCCTTGCAGATATGCTCCTTGATGACTTCCACGGGGAATTCACGAATCACTTTTCCGTCCTTCTGCACGGCCTTGACAAAACGAGGCTTCACCATCTTGCCGTTGTTGGCTATAGCGTTGTAGAAAGCGCAAGTGGAGATGGGCGGTATTTGTGTCTCATAGCCTATCGACATCCACGGTAATGTAGTGGCAGGCCAGTTGTCCTTGGTGGGGCGACGTATGACGGGATTCGCTGAACCCACGAAAGGAAGGTTCAGCGGCGTGCCAATACCGATGCGGTAGAGTCCATCGACAAATTTCTCAGGTTGTTTATGATAATGTTCGTCAATAAGTCGGCTGACACCGATATTGGAAGAGTACATCAGCACTTCTGGCACATCAAGCACCCCATAGCCGCCAGAACGCCAGTTGTGGTCTTTCATGACTGCCTTATACATGGGATAGCGTCCGCCACAGGTGTTGACTTTGTCCTTGAGAGTGATATAACCATCGTCAAGCGCCACCATGATGGACGCAGTCTTGAAGGTGGATCCAGGCTCCATGAGAGATGCCAGTGCATAGTTGCGCGCCTCGTAGAATTCCCCGTCGTCGTACTGCTGAAGGTTGACGATAGCTTTCACGTCGCCAGTCTGCACCTCCATGAGTACAACCACTCCCATCGAAGCATTGAGTTCTCTCATTTTCTCACGGAGTGCACTCTCGCAGATGTCCTGCATACTCACGTCGAGTGTGGTTACCAGGTCGCAACCATCGACAGGGGGGATATCGACTATGCCAAGGTAGCGGTTTCGAACTTTCTTGCGGTGTTGCCATCCGTTCTGCCCTCTGAGAATAGAATCGTAGGCCAGTTCTAGTCCAGACCGCGCCGAGTCCTTGGCTCCGTACATCTCACCGAGCGTACGCTTGGCCAACGATCCGAAAGGTTTCTTACGGTCGTTGCGTTCTTGAATGACCAGTCCACTGACATTCTTGTTCTTCTCGTTGAAGAGAGGCAATTTCTTGACGTCATTGAGCTGTATGTAGGTAATATGCCGCGTGTAAAGCGGGAAGTATCTGCTTCGCTTTTTGCGCGGTTTGCTGAGTTGTTCCACAAAGCGTTCTTTGAACTGCTGCGCAGTCCAGTTGGGTATGATTTCGGATAAGCCGTTACAGATACTGTCCATGTTATTGTTGAACAGGGAATCGAATGTGATGGAATCACCAGGACAGAAATCGATGTAAAGCCTGTAGTCGGGTAAGCTGGTTGACATAAGCTGTTCATCGGCAGAGAGGATATTGCCTCTGTTGGGCGGTACCACCACACTGTCTCTGACATATTCTTCAGATTTGGCTTTCCAGTAATCGCGTTTCACAGTCATGATATAGATCATACGGACGGAGATGACGACAACTCCGATAAACACAAATCCGAGAATCAGTGTAAATCTTGATGATATGTGCTCCTTTTCAAATTTCATTTTTCATTCAATTGATAATAATTTCTTTTTATATGGCTACTTTCTTATGGGTTTGCCTCTACCATCCTGATGAGGTAAGGCGGTGTGGTGGGGTTTTTAAGCATGCTGTCATTGGTGGCTTTGAGATACTTCTCCACATTCGACTGGCGGCTCAGGTTCATGAGTTCGCTTGACTGCGTCAACACATTGTATTTCACCTCTTGCAGTTCTGTTTTCAAGTTGTCGATGGTGATGATGTCCTGCTGGCTCTGGTAGCGGTTGTAGGTGTAGATGAGCATGAGTATAGCCACCATGATGAACCACTGAACGAGTGAGCGCGAGAACTTGCTCTGAAGGATATCACCTCCAATGATGGAGCTCAAGGTCACTTTTCCCAGTTCATCCTCTTCTGTGTATTTCTTGATTGCCTCTATGGCTTCAGCCTCTTCCTTTTCTTCTTTCTCCAGTTCGGTGTCCTGTCCTTCGGGCGTGGTTGTGGACGCAGGTGCCGACTCTATCTTCTGAGTCCTGTCCTGCAGTTGCTCGTCGTCCAGTTCCTCACTGGTAGTGTTCATGATGTCGTTCGAGTCATTTGCCATAAACTTTCCCCTCCTTGTAATAGATAATTAGATAAATGTGTAAAATAATCAACGGTTATCCAGGCAGTCGCTCTGCCACTCTGAGCTTCGCGCTTCGGCTTCGCGGATTGTCGTTCTGTTCCTGTTCGTCGGGCACCACCACCTGTCTGTTGACAAGGCGGTAAGGACTGGCGACATTTCCGAAAAAATCTTTCTCCACTTTTCCATCCACACGTCCGCTTTTCATCACGTTCTTCACCATCCGGTCCTCGAGGGAGTGATAGGTAATCACCACCAGCCGTCCTCCTGCCGCCAACAGCTGTGTGGCGCTCTGGAGGAGGTCTTTGAGTGCCTCCATCTCATGATTCACCTCGATTCGCAACGCCTGAAACACCTTAGCCAGTTCTTTCTTGTCGCGTTCGCGATCGTAGATGGGCTTGAGAAGGTCGAGTAGGTCGCCAATAGTGAGGATAGGTGATTCAGCTCGTCGTTTCAGCACCTCACGTGCTATCTGACGGCTGTTTCGCAATTCGCCATAGAGGAAGAAAACGTCGGCAAGCCTTTTCTCATCGTAATTGTTGAGAATGTCAGCCGCTGTCATCCCTGCCCTTTGGTTCATGCGCATGTCGAGTTCTCCATCGAAACGGAAGGAGAATCCTCTTGTTGAGTCGTCGAAATGATGCCATGACACTCCGAGGTCGGCAAGTATGCCATCGAAATGTTCAACACCATAAAACCGGGCGAAGTTCTTGATATAACGGAAATTACTCCTGACGAATGTGAACCCGTCGTCTTGGAGTGCGTTTTGCTCGGCATCGGCATCCTGGTCGAAGCCAAACAGCCGTCCACCTCCAGCCTCGTGTATCCTGCGCATGATCTCGCGGCTGTGGCTGCCTCCTCCGAAAGTGACATCAGCATAGACACCGCCTTTGTGTATTTGAAGCGCATCGACACTCGCTCCAAGCAACACTGGCACATGATATACAGTCTGTCCTTCCATCATTTCACTCCTTCAAAATAAAAAACCATTATCCATTGAAACCCGACATCAGTTGCTGATACGCCAGACCCTCAGGTTCCCCATTGGGTGTGAGTTGATTAAGCACTGCCTCGCAAGTATCCTTATCCCAAACCTCGAAATGGTCATCGACGGCCAGGAAACGAACGTCTTGTTTGATGAAGGCGTACTGCATCTTGTTCTTCGAGATGAGCAAGCGTCCGCTATTGTCCAGTTCTATGATGTCGGCCTTCGCCACAAAATTACGTTTGAGTGCTTGATGAGTTCCATTCCAAGGGTCAAGACGAGCATTGAGCGAATCAAGCATGAGATTCCAAACGCTTCCTGGGTACAAATCCAGACAATGCTGGAACATATTGGGACGCAGCACCAACTGCTGCTCGCCATATTGCTCCAACATCTTCCTGAATGCCGCTGGGAGGAACACCCTGCCCTTGGCATCGGTCTTAGCCAAATAGTCTCCAGTAAAACGCATTCTTCACATGTTTTTAATCATTCATTCTATTCTCGCCTATTCCCTTTGGTTGTCTCAAGCCCCTCACCGCTTTGTGGCGGGAACGTTCTTGAAAGGCTTTCGACCGCTCTTCGTCAGCACTGCAATTCTGCATATTTCGGCTACTCGTGTGCAAAGATAGTAAATAATCCCCCACTTTAATACATTTTCCCCCACTTTTTTCCATAAAATTCGGAATATTTTTTCAACAGCAAGTGTTGAAAAGTATTAAATACTTGATTATCAATATTTTTAGACAAATATAAAAAAGTGGGGAAAAACTAAGAGAACAATCAGATTTGAGGTGATTGAGATAAGTTGGCTAAAAACATATTGGATGGAAATGCTCATAGTGTATGGAACAAAAACATGGCTAATGAAAAAGTTATTTTTTGCTAATGAAACATATTGAGTTATCATCATAAATTCGTACTTTTGCATGAGAATCGCTTTCATTCTGTTTTCATCTGCGATGAGATGATGTACAAGGCAGAAAGAGAATAACACATATGAATCCCCTGATTCTCATGCGTTTATTCAAGGTTAAGGCAAAAGTCATGAAAAAGAACGAGATAAAAAGCAAAGTAAAGCACACCTTCGGAAGAAAACTGAAGACATGGGTCAATCGATACCGCAACCGTCAATTGCATTTGGGGGCACTGCCTAAAGCAGACGAGACGGAACACACTTGCCGTCATTGCGGCTACACTTATAAAGGACGTCTCTGTCCCCAATGCGGTATGCCGGCAGAATGGAAACGTTTCACTCCCAAGCAGTTGATGAACAGTTTTTTGGACATTTGGGGTATGGGCAACCGACCGATGTTCCGTAGTATGGGTCATCTTCTCTGGCGTCCAGGCTACATGATTCGCGACTATCTCTCAGGTCATTTCCTCAGCTACTTCCCTCCATTCAAGATGCTTGCCATCTTGATTGTACTGACAGCCTTCTTGGTTTGGATAGTGGGTGTTGATACCACCACACCAGTTACTGGCATCAGTCTATTAAAGAAAATGGAAGCGAAAATGACAGGGAGCTCGCTGATGATCATGAAGGGATTAGAGAACGTTATGCTCACCCTGGCAAACAACCACCTTTACCGTGTGCTGACAGAGAACTTGATTATAGTGTTCGCGGCATGGTTTGTCTTTCACAAGAGAGAGATTGATCTCGACAAAACAACGAAAAGAACCCTGAACCTTGTGGAAACATTTTATTCACAAATCTACATCAACTGCCAATTCCAACTTCTGACATTAGCGATGATATTGTTCAGATGCAACATTCCCGCTATCGACTTATTCCCTTACGCAGTCCCTGACTGGCTGGCACTTATCGTCTTAGGCTACGATTTCCAACAACTCTACCAACTCAAAGTCTGGGGAGCAGTCTGGCGTACCTTACTTTTCTTCATCGTTACCATAGCCATTTACATCCTGTTGTTCATTCTGATGATCTTGTTCGCCGTCATCTTGATGTTGGCATCAAATGGCTGGTCTTTGGAGTAAAAGATACTAAGGATTTACTAGCTCTATTGCCAGCCCTTAGGGTTGAAGTATCGCAACACTACAGTCAGGTTGTCAAGGCTCAACATCACGCCGTCCTTGGCACGTTCCAGTTCTGCCTTCTGCGCTTGTTGTAAATAAATGGGATAATCCTTAGAAAGGGGTAAGATTTTAATTTCCACGTTCTTGCCCACGATATCACTCAATCGGACGTACATAGGTTTGCCATTCCAGAAATTATCCTCCACCAACACACCGTCGGCATAGACTCGCGCCACATCGCCCTTATAATTCACTTTCAAGAAGAGATTGTCAATAAGCTTATCCTCAACGTTGCCCTCACATTCAACACGCCAGATTGCCGCACGGTCGAAATCGGTATCGGAAGGCATTTCTGCCACTTTGGCTCCACCAAGTCTAATCTGGCGCGGAGCATCTGCTTCCCTCATTAGAACGGCGTTGAAAAGAGGAGTACTGCCCGCAAGACTACTCAAATACTCTGGATGCTCAATCCACTCTTCTTCAACAACTTCCTCACCGTCCTTATAGAGGATGCCACCATGTTTGGAATAAAAGACATGACCGTCTATGACAAATGCAGCCATGGCTTTCTCGGGCGAGAGTACAGTCATAGTCTTGCCGTCAACAACAAACGGCCGGTCGAGTTTGGGACTGTAACTGCGGGTCTTGCCTTTAGCGGAACGAATGGATAATTGCGGCTTCTCTCCTTTTACTGTAATGAAGAACAGTTGTCCGTCTGCCTTCGCAAAAGGCTGGACTGACGAGGATGTGATGAACAGTCCTTCCCATTCCATGTCTTTGGGGGTGACAGATGCCCTACCCTCCTCATGGAGAATGCGCACATAGTCGTTACGGAACTCAAAACAGCCACGTCGCGCATAGTGCTCACTGAGTGTATCGACATCCATTAAAGCAAGCTCATCTCCCCAATCATTGAGGAACTGGTGAAACCATCGTGTCTGATGGAATGCCGTTGGATTGAGTTGGCCAAACTCTCCCAAAGGTGACTGGAAATCATACGAGATATAAGGCATATCGTTGTAATTGGTCACTGGCGAGGCCTGGCATTCTGCCATGGTATGCAAGGGATTGAGGGGGTTGGAACCACCATGGTACATATAATAGCCAGGAAGATTCGACCCCGACCCCACTTTGCATACGGCCAGCGGAAACGCCTCATTGCCAGAGATGTTGATACGCCGGTGATAGGAGGGCATCATACCACCGCCAAGTTCACAAGTCAGATAAGGATATTGCAAATCCTTCTTTGTCATCTCTGTGTTTTGGTTGGTTCCGAAAGTCTCTGTGGCAATGACACCAGACAAACGAGTGTCTTTCATGATAAAAGCCTTGGCATACTCCCCAGGCATGTCATCCAACGTGCGGTCCCAGAAACCATCTGCATAATCTCCATAGAGAGGCAGCATCTGCCCGAAGTCTTTCTCGCCCCCGTTCAGTTTGGGCCAGCCAGTACGCGTATAGAAAGGTACATCGAAACCAATGTTCACAGCCATGTCCTTTAACTTCATATAATACGACCATGGACCACGGCACTCATTCTCCAATTGAACACCAACGACAGGACCGCCGTGTTTCCAGAGCAAGTCGCTGACCTGAGCATAGATATTGCTGTAGAGGCGTTGTGTAGCGGCCAAGAACCCAGGTGCCTCACTGCGGAGTTTGAAGTTGGCAGGGTCGGATTTCGCCTTCTCCACAATCCATACAGGGAAACCACCTTGATAAACCTCTCCATGGCAGAAAGGACCTAGGCGCAAGACAACAAACATACCCTCTTCCTGGCAGGTCTTGACAAACTCATGGAGGTTCTTGTTGTCACTCCAGTTCCAGACACCCTCATTTTCCTCATGATGAATCCAAAACACGTATGTGGCAACAATGCTTATGCCGCCAGCCTTCATCTTGCGGATTTCACGTCGCCATTCTTTTCGGGGCACACGACTGTAATGTATTTCGCCCATCACGGGGAGGATATGTTTGCCATCGAGAATAATGCCATGGGCATCAACCAACATAGAATGCCCCTCAGGATTAGTGGCGGTGCCGAACTGAAATGTATCCTGTGCCATCAATGACTTTGTGCCGAACAGGAAAAGAAAAACCAAAATAAAAAAGAAGGAGGTACGTTTCATACACTTTGTTTTATGCATAAATCTTAGGTTCTGTGAATCAGTCACTATAAAAGATTATTTCGTCACACAAAATTCCATAAAAATCTTGATAAAAGCAAGAAAACCACGATAATTATCTTTTTTTTAGTTAACTTTGCCCAACTATCTACCAATCTTTTCACATGATGAAGAAAACCATCCTACTCCTTATCGCTTTATTGTCTATCGTGCAGACATACGCACAAGATGGACCTTCTTACCAACTTTGGTTCAACCAGCCAGCCACTTACTGGGAAGAAGCCCTGCCCATTGGCAACGGCAAAATCGGTGCCATGGTGTTCGGACGCATACAGAAAGAACTCATCCAACTCAACGAGGGTTCTTTTTGGTCGGGAAGGCCATTACCTCAAAGCACCAATCCTGATGCCTACAACTATCTCGCACAGGTGAGAGCAGCCATCGCCAATGAAGACTACCCTCTTGCCGACCAACTATGCCACAGGATGCAGGGACTGAACTCACAATATTATCTGCCATTAGGTGACTTGATAATAGAACAAGCGGATATACCCGAGTCCACCACCTCAAACTACCAGCGTTCCCTTAGTCTTAACAACGCCCTTGCCACCACCTCCTTCACCGCTAACGGTGTGGACTACAAGCGCGAGATGTTTGTCTCAGCACCCGACAATGCTCTAATCGTCCGCTTCACCGCTAACCAACCCAAAAGTCTGACACTCAGCATCTCGTTGGCCACCCAATTAGAAGGTACCATCGTAGCACAAGGCAATGACATCGTCATGGATGCCATTGCTCCCGCATTGATGGACAAGCCCAACGAGAAGATGAAAGCAGTGCTGGGCAACGAAGATGGGTTGACTGGAATGAGAGCAGAAACTCGATTGAACGTGAAACATAAAGGCGGAACTTTAACCACAGACAAGGAATGTCTGCAGGTATCAAACGCAGATGAAGTGGTCATCATCCTCACTGCAGCCACCAGTTTCAACGGCATGGACAAATGTCCCGTCAAGGAAGGCAAGGACGAGAAGGCCATTGTGGCTCAGAATTTGAGCAGTGCATGTAACAATTCCTACGAACAACTGTTCACACGCCATCAGCAAGACTACAAGAGTTACTTCGACCGCATGACGCTCACTTTGAATCACACCGCTTCGGCCAACGATGTGGAACCACAACTTTACAACACACCTACAGACTCCTTGTTACGCGCCTATAACGACAAGTCAAAAGCCACCACTGCCCTGTCATCGTTTGTGGAGGAACTGTATTTCCAGTACGGACGATACCTGCTCATTTCCTCATCACGACCAGGTGGCACACCTGCCAACCTACAAGGCATCTGGAGCCAGCATTTGCGTGCTCCATGGCGTGGCAACTTCACCACCAACATCAACGCAGAGATGAACTATTGGCCTGCCGAAACCACCAATCTCTCAGAAATGCACCTACCGCTACTGCATTGGATTCAAGGTCTTGCAAAAAACGGACACAACACAGCACAGGAATATTACCACACCAGGGGATGGGTGGCACACCACAACTCCGATATCTGGGGATTGACCACTCCTGTGGGTGATTTTGGCAATGACAATCCAATGTGGGCCAACTGGCAGATGGGTGGCAACTGGTTGTGCCAACACCTGTGGGAGCACTACCGCTTCACACAGGACAAAGAATACCTTAGGAACGAGGCCTATCCCGTGATGCGCGAGGCGGCGCTGTTCTGTCTGGACTGGCTAGTGGAGAAAGATGGGGAACTCATCACCTCGCCCTCCACTTCACCAGAGAACACTTTCCGCATTGATGGCAAGAACTACTCTGTGACTGAATGTTGCACCATGGACATGGCCATCATTCGCGACCTCTTCGACAACGTAACGGAGGCAATGGAACTGCTCGATGTGGACAAACCTCTGTGCAAAGAAATCCGCAATGCAAGGGCTAAACTCCGTCCCTATGCTATCGGAAGCAAAGGACAACTGTTGGAATGGAACAAGGAATTTGAGGAAACCGACCCGCAACATCGCCATACTTCCCACCTCTTCGGCTTGCATCCTGGACACACCATCTCACCAATATTCACTCCTGAACTGGCCGCTGCCTGCCAGCGCACCTTCGAACTCAGAGGCGACGGAGGTACAGGATGGAGCAAGGCTTGGAAAATCAACTTCGCCGCCCGATTGCTCGATGGCAACCATGCCCACAAGATGATACGTGAGATACTGTACTACGTGGATCCTGCCAAACCTAGGATTGGAGGCACATTCCCCAATCTTTTCGATGCACATCCACCCTTCCAGATTGACGGCAACTTCGGTGCCACTGCGGGATTCGCAGAGATGCTACTGCAAAGCCAGAACGACGAACTGCATCTCTTGCCTGCCCTACCCGATGCTTGGAACAAGGGTGTAGTGAAAGGGTTACGAGGTCGAGGCAACTATACGGTGGATATGGAATGGGACAATGGCAAACTGACAAAAGGAACCATCAAAGCCCATCTCGATGGCACATGCCGTTTGCGCACCTCCCAACCCATACAGATTGAAGGCATCAAGACAAAAAGCAAGCAAGATGGTAAATATTTCGTAACCTCCTTCAAGGTCGTAGCAGGACAATCGTATCAAGTGAAACCTTAAATTCATTGACCATTGAGCATTGGCCATTGACCATTGACCATTGAGCATTGACCATTGAGCATTGACCATTGAGCATTGACCATTAAGCATTGACCATTGAGCATTGGATTTGCTGAAAAGCTCAATGGTCAATGGTTTCTACACTCTTCGCAAATGCCTTTTATCATGTAATTGACGGATAAAAGTTCGAACCCATCGGGAAGTTCGACCCTGGGAACGGGGATATCAGACAAGCAGAACGTACGATGGCAACGCTCGCAATGGAAATGCACATGAAGGTCATCGTCATCGGTGGAATGACTGTGGCAGAATTCATATCTCACCGAGTCGCTGCCATCCTCAATGACATGCACAATGTGGTGTTCTTTGAAGAGCATCAAGCAACGATAGATGCTGGACTTGTCGAGCGAGAGAAGTTGGTCTTCAATCTCAGTCAGCGACAACGGGCGGGCTGACCTGTCAACAATCTCAGCCACCAAGATACGGTTGGCGGTAGGACGGATGCCATGTTTCTCCAGAAACTGCTTGTAGTCCTGTTTGTCCATCGCTCACCTAATGAAATTTGTTGCGACCCGAGGTTCAAGTTCGGGATGTCCGTTCTCGGCAATATTTAGCCTGTCAATCATCCAAGCCATGTTCCTGGCGAGGGTGCGCATGGTCTGCATGCCCTCCTCATCACGAACAGCCTCGCCAGCCGACTGGCCATACACCATATTCCAGTACTGCGACGACACGACAGGCATATTCAGAATCGTGAAATACTTATTCAGCCTATCGAAAGCCGCTGAGGCACCACCACGACGGCACACCACCACACTGGCTGCCGGCTTGAACTGCATGAAACGGCTGAGGGAGTAGCACACACGGTCCATCAAGGCACACAAAGAACCATTGGGGCCACCGTAATAGACAGGTGAACCCACAACCAAACCATCGATGCCATCTACCATGGCAGTTCGGATTTTGTCATATACATTGTCACTGAAGGTGCATTTGCCTATGCGGCCACACATGCCACAAGCGATACATCCCTGCATGGCGTGTTTGCCTAAATTGACAATCACGGTTTCCACGCCGCACTCATTCAACGTCTTTGCCACTTCTTCCAATGCCATTCGGGTATTGCCGTTTTCCCGCGGGCTTCCATTAATCAGTAATACTCTTTTTGCCATATTCTTTTAATTCAGTATCTGTGTCTGCAAATTTATTGCTTTTTATTGGAATCAACAAGGCTAATTACCGATAACTTTTCATACTTTTGTAATCCATTAACCACAAACCATGACCAAGCGGTATCAAATAATAAAGACCTGCTTGCTGACAATCTGCCTTTACCTGTTCATCTCTGCTCCACTTTGGGCTAAGGAAGAAAGCAGTTTCTATGCGCTGAACAGGCAGAACGGATTGAGCAGCAACTGCGTGTTGCAAATGACGCAACTGAACGACGGAAGAATGGTGATAGTCACCGATGTCGCCATTGACATCTACGACGGACAGCGATTCAGCTCTCTCGCCATCGACACAACCCGATGGACACACCTGCCAGCTTATAACGGTGCCACACACATCTTCGCAGACAAACACGACCGACTTTGGATGAAACAATGGGGGCGGCTGTTCTGCTTCAACCTACGCACCATGCAACAAGAAAAGGCTGACGAATGGCACTACGACGATTTCTTCATCGACCAAGAAGGTGAAACATGGGTCTTGAAGGGACGCCAATTACAGAACGAATCCTCGGGACATACCATACGGCTACCTGAAGAACCAGGCGGAGTGCAGGATGTTGTGTCATACGGTGGCGACATCTACATTTTTTTCGAATCCGGCATACTTGCCGCTTACAAACCCAGTGGGAAGATGTTGTTTCTCTCAGCCGCTTACGACGACAATGACAGTCAACGTTACAGATGGACATCATTGGTGGTCAGCGGACCCGACAAGCATCTCTATCAGGTACGGACAGGGCCAGGCGGGTCTGTCCTTCAGTCGTTCGACGTAGTTACCCACCAATGGAAGCAGATGATGACAAGCGAAAAGGTCATGCACACCCTGACATTGACACCTACAGGCATCCTTTACCTGACGACCCCAGAAGGATATCTGCGTATCAATCCAGCCACAGAAGATAAAGACGTTATCAGCGAACTGCACTTGCCCGACGGGTCTAAGCTGTCCACTGGAGTCAATGTTGTGTTTCTGGACCGTGAGGGTGGCATCTGGCTGGGCACCTACAACAGTGGCGTTCTCTATACCTCACCGCTCAGCGGTTTATTCGACACCCATCCACTGAACATCAAGGTGCATCCCATCTTGACCACCATCTATCTCCATGGCCTTCCGCTGCAAGTGGGTGTTGAATACGACGGGATGAAACTATTGGAAGTCACACCTCCCTACACCGAACATCTCACCTTCAACCACCAACAGAACTCTTTGGCATTCCAATTCTCCACCATGAATTATGTACGTCCCCGAAGCACATGCTACCGGTATAGATTCTCTGGGAATGACAGCGACCAATGGCATACACTCTCCGCTGACTCCATCGGGAGATTGGTCGACGACAAAGGTGTTTTCTACTTGCCTTTGGTAGGGCTGTCGCCTGGCAACTACACCCTGGAGGTGATGGCATCCACCAACCCCGACCGATGGGACACTGCTGAGATTCGCAGAATCAATTTTACCATCAATCATCCTTGGTGGCAGTCGCCTCTTGCCTACTTGCTTTATGCGTTAGTTGTAGGAGGAATAGTAGCACTGTTGTTCTGGACCTATCGTCAACGTCTGCAACGCCGCAACCGCGAAGCCATGCTATTGCTGCGCATACAAAACCTTGTGGAACAAGTGAACCAATATCAGCACACGGAAGCTATGGTGGTGCTTGGGCCAAGTTCTGAAACCGAGCAATCCGATGAGGAACCTGAACCAACACCCCAAGAGAAAGAATTCATGGCACTCGCCACACAATTAGTGGAACAACATCTCACCACGCCCCAATATGGTGTGGAGCAACTGGCTGCTGACCTCTGTATGGAACGCACTGGCCTTTACAAAAAACTGACTGCGTTGATGCAACAATCCCCTGTGGCCTTCATCCGCAGTATACGCCTGCACCGAGCCGCCGAATTATTACGACAAGGTGGACAGACCATCGCTGAAGTAGCCGAACGAACAGGTTTCAACTCCACGAGTTATTTCAGCAAGTGTTTCCAGAAAGAATTCGGTTGCAAACCTTCCGAATATACCGAGCAGTAATAAAGGTTTTTCCCGAGTGAAACTCTCAATTTCATCATTTGTGGCATTCGATTCAACATTTGTATTCTATAATAGCAAATAATTCATCGTACTTTTGCACCATAAAAAACATCTTTGTTCTCCAGCGAACATCTTGTCAGATTCGGAAGGGAGGACTCAGCAAAAACTTCATAACCCAGAACACACAAAACAACATTAACATATCCACAAAACTATGAAAAGATTATTCCTTTTGACAGCGCTGTGCTGGATGACAGCAGCTGTAGCATTCGGAAGTCCCGTGAAAATCAAGGCGGGCAACACCGACGTGACGGTGGAATTCTACACCCCGTCAATCGTACGGGTGGTCAAGTCACCTGTAGGTCATGCATACACAAAACAAGGCTTGGTGGTCATCGCCAACCCTGAGGCTGTGAAGGTGTCGCAGAAAGGCAACACCGTCAGCAGCGACCAACTGACAGTCAAAGTGGATCCACAGACTGGAGCCGTCACTTTCATCTCTAAAGGCAAGACACTGCTGCGCGAAAAAGGCACAGCCACCTTCGACCCTCGCACAGAAGGACCAGACAAGGGAGCCTATCGTGTAACCCAGACTTTCTTGCTCGACAAGGACGAAGCCATTTATGGATTGGGTACTTTCCAGAACGGTAAGATGAACCGCAGAGGCGACCACAAACTCATGGAGCAATCGAACTTGGAGGACTTCCAAAACGTGTTGCAGAGCATCAAGGGCTGGGGCCTCTATTGGGACAACTACTCCCGCACCCAGTTCGACGACGATCCAGTGAAAGGCATGTCGCTATCGTCAGAAGTTGGCGACTGCATCGACTATTATTTCATGTATGGTGGCTCTGCCGACGGAGTGATTGCCCAGATGCGCCATCTTTCAGGCGACGTCCCCATGTTCCCCTTGTGGACCTATGGTTTCTGGCAGTGCAAGGAGCGCTACAAGAGCGCAAGTGAGCTGCTGTCTGTAGTCGATAAGTATCGTGAACTACAAGTGCCTCTCGACGGCATCATCCAAGACTGGCAGTATTGGGGTTCCAACTACTTGTGGAACGCCATGGACTTCCTGACCGAGGAATACGCCAATGGAGAGCGCATGATTGACCAGGTGCACAAGAAAAACGCCCACTTCATGATCAGCATCTGGGCCAGTTTCGGTCCCAAGACCAAAGCCTTCCGCCAACTGGAGGAGAAAGGACTGCTTTTCGACTTCGAGACATGGCCCCAGAGCGGACTGACCTTCTGGCCTCCACGTATGGACTATCCGTCGGGAGTGAGGGTTTATGACGCATTCTCACCCGAGGCTCGCGACATCTACTGGGAGAACCTGAAAAACCTCTTCGACAAAGGAACCGATGCTTGGTGGATGGACTCCACCGACCCCGACTTCTTCAATCCCAAGGAGTCGAACTACGACCACAAGGCCGGCAACGGTACATGGCGTTCACTCCGCAACGCTTTTCCTTTGGAAACCGTGCGCGGTGTTTATCAGGCTCAGCGCAAAACATCGGAACAGAAGCGTGTCTTCATCATGACACGTTCAGCCTTTGCTGGCCAGCAGCACTACGGTTCAGGTATGTGGAGCGGTGACGTAGCCTCGTCATGGGACATGCTGCGCAAGCAGGTACCAGCCGGATTGAGTTATTCGCTCACTGGCTGTCCCAATTTCAACACAGATATAGGCGGTTTCTTCTGCGGTTCCTACAACACCCGAGGCGGCAATTCTGCCCCACGCAACCAGCAGTACCAAGAACTCTACGTACGCTGGATGCAATACGCATTGTTCTGCCCTGTCTTCCGCAGCCACGGTGCCGACGCACCGCGCGAGATATGGCGATTCGGAGAAAAAGGTGAACCTATTTACGATGCCATAGAAAGTGCGATTCGTTTTCGCTACCGACTGATTCCTTATCTATACAGCATGGCTTGGCAGGTAACAAGCGCCAATGAGAGTTATATGCGGCCTCTCTTCAGCGACTTCGCCCAGGACCGACGCACATGGGACATGACCGACGAGTTCATGTTCGGCAGAGCCATCCTCGCCGCACCTATCCTCAACCCACAATACACCGAGGAGAAAATCATACGCGAAGATGCCATGACAGGTTGGAACCGAAAGGAAGCCAAGGACGATAACACATCCAACGCCGGCATCAACTGGAGAGAGAGCAAGACTGCCACAAAGTACCTGCCAAAAGGCGCTGACTGGTATGACTTCTGGACAAACGAATACCTGAAAGGTGGCAAAGACGTGACTTTGCAAACCCAAATTGACCGTGTGCCAATGTTCGTGCGCGCTGGCAGCATCCTGCCTCTCGGCCCCGAAATGCAGTATTGCGGCGAGAAATCGTGGGAAAACCTTGAAGTCCGCGTCTATCCCGGTGCCAACGGCGACTTCACTCTCTATGAGGACGAAGGCGACAACTACAACTATGAGCGCGGGCAATACACCGAAATCCCATTCCACTGGGACAACGGCAGCCGTACACTGACTATTGCCACTCGAAAAGGTCAGTATCCTGGCATGTTGCAGAAGCGCCAGTTCAACATCGTTCTCGTATCGAAAGACCAGCCAACCACCAAGACTGTGGAGTACAACGGACAAGCAATGAACGTGAAGTTCTAACGATACGACATATCAAAAAAACAGATACCACTTCCAGTAGAAATTGTGTATCTTTTCTCCAAGCGTGCTCAATGTACAGAACCAACTGTCACATTGGGCACGCTGTGTATAAAGCAGTGTATTATTGGCGATTCTCTCTGAAAAAAGGATTGAATCTTTTGAAAAGTCAAGATAATGATGTATTTTTGCCCCATTAATCAACACTAACTTGACTCAACTTATTATGAAAACCAACAAAGTATTATTTTCTCTTATACTGATGACTGTCTGTTCATGGGTATCAGCACAAACCGACTTCACCTCACGCATTACGAATGCGAGTTTTGAAGACGGAATGACAGGATGGACAATCAAGAGCATGCAGACTCAAAACAACGCTGTGTTTAACATCAAACAGGGCAGTATCTATATGGAGAAATGGACGGGCAAAGGTGGTGCCGTCGGTTCAGCCAGCGTCAGCCAAAGCCTTACAGCACTTGAGCCTGGCCAGTACCAACTCAGTGCAGCAGCTCAGAATATTCAGGAAGATTCACCCAATGCTGCACAGACTGGAGCCTTCATCTTCGCCGGTGACAACCAGACCGCCATTTCTATACGCAACACCTACACCGTTGGATTCTCCTTTATCTCCGGTAGCGTCAACATCGGTTTCGAGGCCGTGAACGCAAGTGGCAACTGGATTGCTGTGGATAATTTCAAGCTGACCAAAGTGAGCAACGACCTCTCAGCAGAACTCAAAGCCGCCATCGAACACGCTGTCACCACCTACGCTGACGGTACTGGCAAACAGAGCGAGCAACTACTCAATGCCATCAATGCGGGTCGAGAGATAGCCACCAATGGTACTGCAACAGGTCAACAACAGGCCGATGCCATCATTGCCTTACAGAAGGCTGAAGACATCTATCTACGTGCCAATGCCTCTGAGGAACAGCCTCTTGACCTCACGTCTCTCCTTGTGAACCCCAGTTTTGAGCAAGGCGACTTCACTGGATGGACTCAAGAACAGATGAGTTTGCAGTCGAACAATGTTTTCAACATCAAGCAAGGAACCTACTATGCTGAGAAATGGACTGGCAAAGGTGGCGCCGTAGGCGATGCACTCCTCAGCCAGAAAGTCACTGGTCTTTCTCCTGGTCGTTACCGTCTTCACGCCGTGGCACAAAACATTCAGGAGAACTCACCTCAAGCCGCCCAAACAGGTGCTGTAATTTTCGCAGGAAATTACACACAGCCCGTCACTACACGCAATCAGTACAAACTCGACTTCGTGCTGGTGAGCGATGAACTGGAAATCGGTTTTCGCGCAACCAAAGCCAGTGGCAACTGGATCAGCGCCGACAACTTCCGACTCGAATACATCGGCGACTCACAAGATGCAATCCGAACCGCTTTCGAACAACTCTTCAACGAGGCACAAGAACTCCTGGACAAACGAATGAGTGCCACTGCCCATCAAGACTTGCAGGAAGCTATCGACATGGCTAAGCCTTTGCTCCAACAAGACAACTCTGAGGGATGGGATGTTGCCGCACGGCAACTGGAAGCAGCCAAAACAACAGCCGAGTCGTCTGCCAAAATATTCGCACAACTGCAAGACGCCATCACCTCTGCACGACAAGAACTCGCCTCATCCACCGCTTCAGCAACCACAGATTTTGAGACAGCCATCAATGCCGCTCAGACCATTTACGACCAAGACACCACAACCGACAACCAAGCACTTGAAACCATAGTCTCTCTCGACAAGGCTGTATTTACCTTCAGGATTGACAATGGCAGTGGTGCAATTCCAACCGTACAGACCGACCCTCGTTTCATCAAAGGTTGCACTTGGGCATTTGGACGAAGCACAGTCAAGGGGGGCAATATCATAGAGGAAGGCTTCTGCTGGAGCGAGGACCCCGACCCGAAGGTAACCGACAACCGCACTACAGAATACTTGAACCAAGCAGGTAAAATCTATTGGTTGCGCGACCTCAAGCCTGGAACAATGTACTATATGCGCGCATACGCCATCACCAAAGACTATGCCGTGGGGTATGGCGATGTCATCAAGTTCTCTACCGTCCCCAAAGGGACCATCGGACACTGGTACAATAACGGCGGTGACGAGACAGTCAACGACCGCATCAATTATGCCATCAACCTCTCGATGGATTACTACTGGAACAATTTGACAAGCATCCATGGGTTCGGCATCAGCGTGACATACAGCCCTGGCACCCCGACAGCTGACTGCAGTTATGGCGGCTGGATGCGTGTAGGTGCCAATTCCAGTTACCAACAACCAGGCACCATCATGCACGAGGCCTTACACGGCATCGGCGTGGGTACCCACGGCATCTGGTGGTCGGCTGACATGCGTGCCGACGGCAACCGTGGTGTGTGGCTCGGCGACCGTGTGACCGAGGCTGTACGATTCTGGGACAACAGCCCAACCGCCACCATCACAGGCGACGACACGCACCTCTGGCCATACGGCTGCAACGGCGCACACGAGGACAACCACTCCGACAACCTCTACTGCATGATGGGCATCCTAGCTCAAGCACTCAACGAGGACGGACTGCCTGGATCGGGCGATATCGGCTATGCCCTGCCCTACTACTCTTTCAACCATGAGGATGGCGTGAAGTATTACATCAAGAACGAGGACGAGAAGCACGGACTGAGAAGTGCCTACCTCGTGGAGACCGCCAGCCACCAATTGGAATGGAAGGCCATGGACGCCGAAGAGGCCGAAGCTAACGATGCCGCCGCATGGTACCTCACCTTCACTCCCTCGAACCAGTACTACCAATTCCGCAACGCCGCTTCTGGCTACTACATCACCTATTCTGGCGGCTTCAAGACCGTGAACCGCACTAACCCCACCACAGCCGACAACCTACACCTCATGCGCGGACGTGTCGATGTGGATGGACACCGAGGCTACTACATCATCCACCCGGAAAGCAACGCCAACCCACCCACGCTCACAGCCAACAATAACGGAAAGACTGGTTCCACGGGATGGAACATCTCCAAGTCAGCCACCACCCAGCGCTGGCTTATCCTCACCACCAAGGAAGCCGAGAACTTCGACAACGGCAATATCGACCTGGCACTAAGCCAACTGAAGAAGATTATCGCTCAGATCCGCAAACTGGCAGAAACCCCACACAACGAGGTGGCCGAAGGCACTGACGAGAGGCTGGCCCAACAACTCTCTACGATTGAAGAACAAGCCAAGACTTGCACGAAGGGCAATGAAGTGGACAAACTGACCCAACAGGCGCGCGCCGAGGGCATGGCTTTCCTCGCCAATGTCTCGGCTGAAGACATCGACCATCCGTTCGACCTCTCCTTCATGCTGGAGAACACTGACTTCGACACAGATGCCACATCGGGCTGGACCTCGACCAATGGCGCCCCTGGCTATGATGTCAAATGCGCTGAGTTCTACGAGCGTACTTTCGAGTTCTACCAGACGCTCGAGAACATGCCGAAGGGTGTGTATCAGTTGCGTGCCAACGCTTTCCAGCGTCCAGGGAGACCAGAAGATGTCTATGCGCCCTACTCATCGGGCAAGGCCAAGGTGACCTCATCGCTCTTCATCAACAGCGTATCCGAGTCGATCTGCCATGCCTGCGATGACCGACAACCCTCAGCCCTCTTCAACGACGGAGGATGGGGCAGCGACAGCCAGATGGGCGACGGGACCTATATCCCCAACTCCATGACTGGAGCTTCGAAATATTTCGCCAACAATCTTTATGTCAGCACTTTGGAAACAGAGATGACAGCAGATGACAACACGCTGCGCTTAGGCATCAAATGTACCAGCGCGCCTTCCTATTACTGGACCATCTTCGACAGTTTCCGTCTCTACTTCTACGGACAGAACCGCACGGTTGTGGGAATCGACGACTTGAAGTTCGACACCAAGCCAAAGGGTGCAGACGCCATCTTCGACCTCAGCGGCCGCCGCATCCTATCTGGCAGTTCATTGAAGCCTGGCATCTACATCGTGAACGGGCGGAAAGTGCTCGTCAAGTAGAATAAAAAACTCTCCCGATTGGCCTAATCAAAAAAGATAGATCATAATGAAACAGACATTCATCAGAACGACATGGGCATTGGTGGCTATCATGTTCATGTCAACACCCAGAATTATGGCACAAACATTTGTATATCCCGAATACGAAGACCTAACTGAAAGGATTGCCGTTCACTTTGATGGACAGCGGCCAACCATTTCCGATTTCGCCACTGCCTTACTCGACAATAGATCGTCGGAACACGATTTCTTTGGCATGGTGAATCGCGACTGGAAACTCTATCTCCAGAAAAAGCCTCTCAGCACCAAAGCCAAAATCACCTTGGACACCAAGAACGGCTATATGCGCTACGACACCTTCTATCCAGAAAAGAACGACACCACATTCTTGGAGATGTGTTATTGGAACTGCGCCGACGGAAAACACAAACTGGTATGTCTCAACACAGTGTGGGTATTTGATAACGATTATGGCTGGGCCGACTATATCGGTGCATCTTTCTACCTTTACGACAACGCGAAGAAGAACTTGAGAATGCTATATCTAGAAGATATCGGCGCACTGTATGATGGTGACGGACTGAGCGTGTTCTTCCTCCCCCGCAAAGGCAAGAACATCCGTGTGTCGGCTGCCGGAGGAGGCGACCGTTGGGACGAGGTCCTGGAATGGGACGGTTACCAATTCCATTCAAGAGAAGTGAAATAATAATGACACAGAGACTATGAGAAAAACGATGCTCATCACCATGCTGGCAGTCATGTCGCTGACTGTCAACGCTGCCAAAGAGAAGAGTCTGCCTGCCAATGACGGAGGCGCCACCTATACAGGGCGCACGGAAGTGAAAGCCGACGGATCAGTGAGTTATGACTGGACAGGTGTCTATGTACAGACCGACTTCACGGGCGGATACCTGGCCATAGAGGTATCGGAGGCTGGAGAGTCATGGCATAATCTGTTCATCGACGGACAATGGGTGCGCAAACTCCACATCACAGGCAATACCCCGCAGTGCATCGTGCTTGCAGAAAAACTCAGCAAAGGCACCCATCGCATGCGTCTGCAGAAATGCACTGAAGGACAATACGGCTGCACGACCATCCACCGATTCATCCTAGCCGCCAACGGCACCATGAGCGCTGTACCCCGGAAAGAGCGTATGATAGAGGTTTATGGCGACTCTTATACCTGCGGATATGGTACGGAGAGCAACAAGGCTACTGACCGCTTCCGTGTTGACACCGAGAATTGCGACAAGGCCTACGGATGTATCATCGCCCGTTATTTTGATGCCGACTATGCGCTCACCGCACACTCTGGCCAAGGAATGGTGCGCGACTGGGGAGACGAGAAACAGATTTCCGAGAAAAATATGTCCACCCGCTATACCCACATCTACGATGACCACGGCGACATCGACTACGGATTCAGCGACTACCGGCCACAACTTGTGATGATTAATCTCGGCACCAACGATTTCTCCCCTGTTGCCATCCCCACCGACGAGCAATATGTGGGAGCTTACCTAAAGATGATTGAAACCATCCGAAGCCGCTATCCTGGTGTGAAAATCCTCTGCATCACTCCACACTCTGCCAGTCGATACTTAAAAGCCGCCATCAGTCTGCTCCGCGAACGCACGATGGGTTTGCAGGATGTCTTTATGGCCAATACACTCGATGGCATGGTAACAGTGGAGCGCGACATGGGTGCAGACTGGCATCCCAACTATCAAGGACAGAAGAAAATCGCAATGTCGCTCATTCCCCAAATCTCGGCTATTATGGGATGGGAGATGACAGGAAAAGTTGTGGAGTGAACGTTGGTCATTGAACATTGACCGTTGACCATTAGATAAAATGCTCACGCTCAGCATAGCGTACTCAAGAAAGGCATCCGTTGTTTCGACGGATGCCTTTGGTTTTAATTGAGTTACCCTCGGTAAGAGGTCCTAATAGTGAGAAATTCCTTATCTACTGATAAAGACTTTCCGGGTAGACCCATTGGCACTCTTTTCGATGCAGAGGCCATGAGGCTGTTCCGTCAGTCGTCCTTGCAGGTCGTAATAAGTCTTAGGACCATCTTCATCGTCGGATTCCACATTCCTGATAGCCGAACTCTCATTGTCAATCATAAAGATGTAAGTGTTCAGGCTTCGCGCTGGCATGCTGACGGTAATGTCACTTACTGGTTCATCTATTTCGATAGGAATTTCCTGACAGAGATCCTCAATGCTATTGCTGGTAGACAGCAAGTGAGTGCCGCTTTTCACTTTATAAGGCAATCTGAGTCTCAGATTGTAGCTTGTCTTGGTTGTGTCGATAGCCATGACAATCAGCGAGTCGCCCTTGATGTAGGCGGAGTTCTCAAAAGCGCTCTCGGTACCTGTAGCCATACTGGAGGTGGTGCCAAGTCGGGTAGAACCAGTGACATGCTTGGCGAAGTGCGACATGACGTAAGCCCTTGGAAGCAACCTGTTCTTCTTATTCTCAACGCCATACTTGGCCTCACCTGTACCTACAAAAGCCCAGTGAGCACGCATGTACCAGTAGATATAACCTGTACAACCAGCCAACATGCATTCGTTCAGTTCCTCAGCGAAAAGCAATTGCTCATGCCAGTTAGGCAGACGGCTGGCATAGTCGGTGACAGAGTGCTCTGTCATCCATACTTCCTTACCGTATTTAGCAGCCAAAACAGCAGCGCTCTTCATGTTTCCAAGTGGTGGATGCCCATAGAGGTGACCGGCAATGATGTCAATGTGTTCACGAGCTATTGGGTCAGTCAAGAGTTTGTTGGAATAACTGGGGTCAAAACCCAATGGCTCAGCACTGATGAGGCGCACACCATACTTCTCCTTGTCGAGTTTGTCGGCATAACCCTTCACCAAATCAAGTTGCTGCTGGGGCGTGTAGAGACAACCAGAGTAGTCAACCCACCAGTCAGGTTCGTTCTGGATAGACACAGCATCGACCTGAACACCGTTCTTGTTCATGTATTCCAGGAAGGTGTTGAGCCATGGGAAGAACTTTTCGTAGCAGTCCTTACGCAACTCGCCGCGTTTATTGCCCTGGCTGTCGCTATTGCCGCCCTGGGCTGTACCATTGGTCTTGTAGTCACCTGGTGGAGACCATGGAGTTCCGAAAACCAATGCTCCCCTTTTCTTGGCTTCCTTGGCTGAGGGAAGTGAACCATGCCAGTCGTAAGGGGTGTCCCATCCGATGTCTGAGGCATTGATGTCACCCTTGAAGTTAGGTGAGATTTCCATGCGCATGATGTTCAGACCCACCTTGGATGAAGGTCCATAGAGCAGTCTGACTGGACCTGTGTCACTGCCGTAAGGGCACATAGCGCCATCGCAAGCAGCTGCGCCGAAGCCAGTCACCGTCTGATAACGCACATCCCGCACCACGACCGTAATGGCTTGTGCATGGATAGCGGTAGCGACTACCAGCGAAATCAATGTTAGTAATAATTTTCTCATAGGCTTGATATTTATGCTTTTGCTCTGCAAATTTATAAAATACAAAAGAAAATTAAAAGTCATAGAATGAGAAAAATCATCTCCACCTCAAGGAATAAGTAGAGTTTTTACATATTCAAAAACAATTGTAACACTTGAGGAAAGACGACACTTATGAACGGTCTGTCTTCAATGCCGTTTTATAAAGCAACATATTCATATCGGAATATGTAAAGCGAAATAAACTAAGCGGAAGGAATATGGGGGAAATGCCTAAAAAAGAATAATCGCTGAAACCTATAGGTTTTAGCGATTATCATTGAGTTAAGCTCGTACCCAGAGCCGCATTTGAAAATACTAAAATCGATTAAAGGGGATGAAATTGAAAATTATCTAATCTTGTTTATTGAACATTGTTTTTCAGTGATTTACGTAATATCCTACAATTTAATCGCATTTAGTCATTTTGCAAGATATTTAGCAGATGTGGGGAAAATGTGGGGAAAATATTTGGTGGTACCCAGAA
>Ga0310697_10000417_pt1 | contig 58921 bp, 53 predicted proteins | sample 172DNAGHGlowgp2_FD_203883 | JGI IMG/M metagenome (GOLD analysis project Ga0310697, IMG submission 203883) | Sheep rumen microbial communities from Palmerston North, Manawatu-Wanganui, New Zealand - 1728 DNA GHGlow gp2 (v2) (version 2) | ecosystem: Host-associated > Mammals > Digestive system >...
CTTTTTGAATCATTTTGTACCAAAGATTACCTGTCTGGCGACACATAAACATTGGGACGTTTGACCTTCAATTTTCAGCGTCCATCGTTGACTTTGAATTATTAACCATCGTTGAATCCCATACACTTAGAGCATCCGAGATACAACTGCGGTACAAGAACCCTGGTTTTAGTCATTTTTCGAGCAATCGGCAAAGCCTTAAAATGACCTCCTATTGTCAGCCAGACTTAGCAAACGGCAAAATGGCCTCAAAATTAAAGGTTAAATAATCTTAACGAAATGTTAAATGTTGCACACCTTTGAAGGCTGGTTTTGCTCTACAAAACTCTTAGATTTCCCATTTTTTGCTATTGCACTTTTTTGTACCGTTCAATTTTGGGAGTATTGTGTTTCCTCCTGTGTTTCAGTTATTTATGAAACCCTAAAACACTTCCACATGAATTCTTCACCAATAGCATGGTTCGCCAATTATGGGAGCAGAACACCGATATTGTATTGGTAGATACAGGTAACTCCTATGAAGGGCTCTGCGACTACGTCAATGGCAAGTATATCAGCTACACAGAGGAGCACCCTATCACGATGAATCCCTTTGCCATCAATCGGGAGGAGTTGAACATCGAGAAGATTGGCTTCCTGAAGAACCTTGTCATGCTGATATGGAAGGGAACCAATGGCAGGATAACAAAGACGGAAGACCATCTGATTGAGGATGTCATCACAGACTACTACGATGCCCACTTCCGTACTGGAAAGGTCAAGGAGCTCTCGTTCAACACCTTCTATGAATACAGCACCCAGCGTATTCCTGAGATTGTGAGGGACAACAAGCTCGAAGGCATTGACCTGGCGACCTACAACTATCTTCTGAAGGACTTTTACAGAGGTGGCAACCACGAGCTCACCCTCAATGAGAACCTGGACACTGCACTCTTCGACGAGACCTTCATCGTGTTTGAGATTGACTCCATCAAGGACGACCCTCTTCTTTTCCCTTTGGTTACGCTCATTATCATGGATGTGTTCATCCAAAAAATGAGAATCAAGAAGAACCGCAAGGTGCTTGTCATCGAAGAGGCATGGAAAGCCATTGCCTCTCCCATGATGGCAGAGTACATCAAGTACCTGTACAAGACTGCTCGTAAGTTCTGGGCATCTGTAGGCGTGGTCACGCAGGAAATCCAGGACATCGTGGGTAGTCCTATCGTGAAAGAAGCCATCATCAACAACTCCGATGTCGTGATGCTGCTTGACCAGAGCAAGTTCCGTGAGAGATTTGATGAAATCAAGTCCATTCTTGGATTGACAGACGTTGATTGCAAGAAGATTTTCACCATCAACCGTCTTGAGAACAAGGAAGGTCGGAGCTTCTTCAGGGAGGTGTTCATCAGACGTGGACAGAATTCTGCGGTCTTCGGGGTTGAGGAACCCCATGAATGCTACATGACCTACACGACTGAACGTGCTGAGAAGGAAGCCCTGAAACTCTACAAGCAAGAGCTGAGGTGCAGCCACCAGCAAGCCATCGAAGCCTATTGCAGGGATTGGGACAGAAGCGGAATCGACAAGTCACTGGCGTTTGCACAAAAGGTCAACCAGGCAGGACATGTTCTCAACCTGCCTTCAAGGAAAAACAACTAAAACCATTCATTTACATGGAAATGCTTAACCTAAAAGATTCTATCAACCAGATTTCCTTTGGCAATCCCAGGGAAAACGAGCGTGTGCAGAACATTCTCTACAAGGAAGGTATCGACACGCTTGAAAAGCTTTGTCAAATGACGAAGGCAGACCTTCAGGCCATTGGCAAGATTGGCGATGTTACCATCAGCCGTATTGCCAGCAACCTCAAAAACTGCGGCTTGCATCTTGGCATGACAGCATTCGAGTGCAACACCTATGACAGATGCAGAAATCGTCTACTCCAGTCACGCGAGAGTCTCGTCAGCGAGATCGAGCGCATGATTGAGGAGGACAAGGCTCATGTCCGTTTCTTCGATCAAGACTTGATGCCTGGGGATTTCAAGAACGATGCAGAGCATGAAGATGATTGCGAATGCAGTCATCACATAGCCCTTAACATTCACAACAACCTTCAGATGCCACGGAAGGAAGCAGAGCCTATCGACTGGGAAGCGCGTCTCTATGAAGTCGCAAAGGAGGAGTTCCTTCGCAAGAGCCGTGTGTTCTCATGTGAAAAGACCCGTGCCGAGCGTGCGGTAGCTGCCGCATCGGCATTCATCGAGGCAATGAAGGCTTATCAGTCAAAAGAAAAATCAAACTAATTAGGAGAAACAAATATGGAAAATCAAATGACAATTTTCAAGCACCCAGCCTTTGGTGAGGTTCGTACAATCAAGGATGAAAACAACAATCCGTGGTTTGTAGGTAACGATGTGGCAAAGGCGTTGGGTTATAAGAACTACCGCGATGCGCTCGGCAAGCACGTTGACGAAGAGGATAAGGGAGTCGCGAAATACGACACCCTTGGAGGTAGCCAGAATTTGGTTATTATTAACGAAAGTGGACTCTACAGTCTGGTCCTCTCTTCGAAGCTGCCTCAGGCAAAGGCCTTCAAACGCTGGGTAACATCCGAAGTCCTTCCTGCAATCCGCAAGGATGGTGGTTACATTGCAACCAAGCCCGATGATACTCCAGAGGCAATCATGGCTCGTGCTCTCTTGATTGCAAAGTCCACCATCGACCGCCTTGAACAGGAGAAAGATGTGCTTACTCAGCAGAACAGGGTTCTCTCAGCAAAGGCAGATCATCTTGACAATGTGATGCTTTGCTCCCAGTGCTACACTACGACACAGATTGCCAAGGAACTTGACATGAGTGTCTATGAACTCACTGATAAGTTGATTGAGATGCGAATCATCTTCCGCCAGTCAGGTCAGTATATGCTCTATGCACCATTTGCCCGTCTCGGCCTTGCAAAGAACCGCACAGCTGAGAAGGACATGGAGGATGGCTCGGTAAAAGTGTTCCGTCCCTATCTAGTCTGGACTGAAAAGGGTCGCATCTTCATCCACAATCTGATGAAGCAGCATCTGTCCCATGTCACTATCGGATCTGCTGCAGTGCTCATTCAACCGTCCTTATTCTCATAGACTTAGACTGGCAACCCAACAGATGAAACGCTATCTGTCCTTATTCATTCTCGTGCTTTGTGTCCTGGCTCCGGTCAGGGCACAATACTACAGCGTCAATGTCGATACGAAAACTGTCGCTGCCATGACTGCCGCTTTCAATACGGAGGCGGCAGCTGAGATGTATTATGCGGAACAGTTAGCGAAAATCCGTCAAAGCTACCAAGCTGCGGAAGTCGCCGCTGCGGGCATCTTTGCAGGCAAGTACCTTGACCGCAAGGCTCTCACGGATTTGGGCCTGTGGACAAGCAGCACGGAAAACTACTACTATCGCCGTATCTACAGCTTGGTTTCTGCGAAGATCATGCCAAAGATATGGACGGTAGCAGGTATGATGCTCAAGAATCCACAGAATGCCCTCTATTGGGGTTCTTATCTATATAAGGTGTGTGAAGAGACCAAGAACCTATGCTACCAGTTCGAGAGTATCGTGACCAACAGCAGCTTGTCCTTCAAGGATATTGCCTTTCTGGAAATCAACCAGGAACTCGCTGCCATCCTGAAGCTCTCGGAACTGGGTGACATTGACTGGAAGTCCATGCTTGACAACTTCTCCAGCATCGGCAGCCATTTCAGCAAGGAGAGCCTTCAGGAAGATATTGACAACCTCTACGCGATGGGTGTGAGCCTCGCTTCTGCTGGAACAGGAAACCTGATCAATTCCATTGTTGGCAACAGCAATTTCAACGGCACCATCATGGACAAGGCAAAAAGTGTCTTGGATATTGCCAACAATGTCTATGACTTGTACGATGGCCTGAGCACCAATGCAGGAGCCACCCTACTCCACTTCATTGGTGGAGAAGAAGGCATTGCAAATCTTTTCAATCTCTCCAATTACAATGTAAGTTCATGGATTAGCGACTATGCCCGTGAAGGTATGGGACTGTACTACACCCAAAGATGGTATATTTATCGTGTAGATAGAGGCAGTGTCAACCTGTGTGACTACTATCCTCCGAGGGATGATGATGCCGTTCTATACAGTGACCATTGGTACAGGATTGACACCCGAGATCCGAACTTTCAGCCCTCATCGTCCCAGAGGGAGTCTGCATTGCAGAACTCGGAGCAACATGCTGGGTGGAGTCGGAGCCGTGTCCAGCAGCTCAATCATTCCAATGACGGCTTCTCCTACAGCATCAGCTACTACCCATCGTCTTATGTCCTGAGTAAAAGCAAGAGTGGTCAGTATGCCAAAGCCTACGCCTATGAGATTCATGTTACCAAATCGTGGAATAACACCGAAATCAAATATGAGGATGTCTTTGACTCCTATTCCATGAACTTTGAAGCTTTCAAAGCAGGCATGAATGCCCGACTTGCTGACTATAATGACAACGAGGACGGCTATGTCTACTACTTGAGTTGTGACGACAGGAAGACCTATCAGGCCACGGATGCAAGGAAAATGCAGAACTGCGAGGTCGCCACCATCAGTGTCACCTGCCATGACGGGGCCAAGCTGGGTGAAGGCAGTACACAGTACAAGTGCAGCAATTGTGGCGGTAGTGTCAATGAACACACCAGGCAGTGTGCCATGGCAACAAGTGTCAGCGAGTCAACAGTCAATACCTCTGAGCTGGACAGCCAGATTCTCGAATGTGAGAGCGAGATTTCCATGCTCCAGTCACAGATAGATGTCCTTGAGGCTGAGAATGCCGAGCTTATCAGGATGATTTCAAGTGCGAGTGTCACTGATGCCGCCACCTATCGCCAGCAGTATAATGCCAACAAGGACCGTATCGCTTCCCTCGTTTCGGAGAAAAGCAAGTGGCAGAACCGGCTCGGCCAGTTTCAGCAGGCCAGGCAAGAGGCACAGGAAGGTGAAGCCGTCTCTACCGATGACTACTATCGCATTCCGGCTGTCATGCAGGACTGCAAGTCCGCCTTCAACCTGTCATGGAATGACGGAGGTTCCTGGGATGGCAACACTTTCGTGCGTACTGCCTCCATTCCGAATATCAGCGGAACGGTAACATTCAGGGCGACAATCAGCATAGCAAGAAAGCCCAAATATTTCCTTGGTGTGAAGATTCACCGTGCCATCGTACAGATAGCATGGGAACTCACTACCGAGTACAGTGATTCCCAGGTTGTAGCTGTTGTCAATCTCGACCCGGGGATGAGCGACCAGGAGAAGGCAGAGCTTGTCAATCAGAGGCTCTCCGAGGTTGCAAGGGAGTTTCCCAGCTGTGAGCCAAGTGTGGAGTATGCCAGGAGCGAGCCTCTGGCTGAAGATGACACTGGAGACACCTATCATCTGCTGTGGTCAAGTGACCGATTGGAGATTGCAAGAGACATAGACTCGCGTCTCACAAGGATTTATGCGGACCTTGTCTCACTGGAGAAGATGATGCACTACAGGCACTCCATTGTGGACCTGATTAAGTCGGCACTGCCATACATGAACGACGAGCAGGGCAGGCGGCACACATTGGTCGAGGAGTGTCGCAGGCGCTGGCTCCGTAATGCTGCCAGCCAGATGCATTCTGATAGTTATAGCGGAAAATACGATGATGACTATGAAGACTAGGATATTCCTTCACATGGTATTGTGTCTGCTGTCCTTGGTTCCAAGGCCGGCGATGGCACAATTCGGCTTTGATGTTGTCTCGGTGGAAGCCTATATCAATGACCACAAGGAGCAGCGCAGTATTCTCCTTGTTCGCTCCACCCTCGAAGCGAGCAACAAGCTGTTGCATGACTACAGCAGCAAGGCGAACATAGACTACAGGAACATCAACAGGGAGCTGGACAAGTATGCCCGTGCCTTCGATGTGATCGATGTGCTCTACCAGTCCTTGCGTACGAGTCTCAATGTCTATAGCACCTATGATACCGTGAGAGATAGAATCGCCGACTACAGGAAGATGCTGAACGACTTCAACGCGAAATGCCTGTCAAGAGGAAACATCGTCACGACCGACACGCTTCTCATCAGCATCAATGTACGGGCATTGTCAAGGATTGCCACAGAGGGAGACCATCTGTTCAGGTCTGTCAGCGACCTTGTTCTATATGTCACAGGTGCGGCTGCCTGTTCGACGAGTGACCTTCTGCTTGTACTGAACGCCATCAACCAGAGCCTTGACAATATTAGGAAGCACCTGAATGCAGCCTATTTTGAGACATGGAAATACATACAGGTTCGCATAGGCTACTGGAAGGCGCAGGTCTATCGTGCAAAGACCATGCAGGAGATTGTTGATGGCGCCTTTGGGCGATGGCGAAGAAACGGATATTTGGGCATGGAATAGTGTAAACCACATTGATTGTTCAACTTAAACAAACTCTTAAAATGAAAAATGTAACTTACTTGTTTTCAACGACAGTAATGATTTTCGCTTTATCATTACTTGAAGTTCATGCGCAGTCTCCTGTCACACATAATCATGACGAAGCGAAGATGAATCAGATTACCGTACAGGAGATGGGGACAGGTGGTCTGACCCCTACTCTCTATTATGACATGTTCCATCGCAGCTACCAGAATTCAGCTGCTTCCAAGAACAAGCTCACCTACCGTTCCCTGGCTGGTGTGGCAGGATGGCAGCAGGTGGATGATGCCGATTCCATCAAGAGCTCCTTGGAGAAACGTGCCGAGATAGAAGCTCTCAATGTGGCAGACCGCCAGGTTGATGTAGCATGGGTTGCCGAGGGAACGAAGGTGACAAACAAGCTGAATGACTTCAAGGAAAACATCAACCGCATCATGGGAGCTGGTGGAACTGCCAAGGACCAGGAGCGGTGGGACACCTACTATGACATCTTTCAGTGCGCCATCAAAGCCACGCAGGATGCCTATATGCCCAATGCCCAGCGAAAGAAGGAATACCTGGCCATCTATGCGGACATCTGCAAGCAGAACGAGACGCTTGTCAAGTTCATCGTTCAGCTCAACAACAGAACCAGAACCAAGGAACTGCTGAAGGCAAGCGGTAATCGTTCCAACCATCATGGAGGAAATTCACAATCAGCTTTCAACAGATGGCGCAATGTGGGTTTGAAGGTACAGTCAGGTAATGGTGGTGGTTCAGGCTCAGCGAATGACTCGACCATCGTTCAGGAATAATCTTACAAAACTGAGTGAATATACTTTACAGATTGATAATGAATAAATGCAATGGCAGATACAAGCATACTATCGGACTTTGGCATCAATATCCTTGAAGAAGAGATTGATGATGTGATTTTCCAGACCAATGAGTTCCTGTGCGATGCCACATTTACGGGTTCTCATGGCAGTTTCTGGTGGATATTGCAGATGAGCATGGCGCTTGCCGCACTCTTCTCCATCATTATTGCAGCGGGAATGGCATACAAGATGATGGTGAAGCACGAGCCGCTGGACATCATGAAGCTGTTCAAGCCTCTTGCTGTCAGTATTATTCTGTGCTGGTGGTACCCACCGGCAGACACGGGCATCACTCAAAGTGGAAGCAGCTGGTGCGTCCTTGATTTTCTCAGTTATATTCCGAACTGCATCGGTTCCTATACGCATGACCTCTATGAAGCGGAATCCGTCATCATTGAGGACAAGTTCGAGGAAATACAGCAACTGGTTTATACTAGAGACTCCATGTACACGGACCTACAGGCAAAGGCTGATGTTGCCCATGCAGGAACGTCTGACCCCAACCTGATAGAGAGTACCATGGAGCAAGCCGGTGTCGATGAAATCACCAACATGGAAGAAAACGCCAGCAAGCTTTGGTTCACATCCTTGACAACGGGTGCGGTCGTCGGTCTTGACAAGATTATCATGCTCATTGCACTCATTGTCTTCCGCATCGGCTGGTGGTCAACCATCTACTGCCAGCAGATATTGCTGGGTATGCTGACCATTTTCGGTCCCATACAATGGGCTTTCAGTCTGTTGCCAAAATGGGAATCCTCATGGGCGAAGTGGTTGATACGCTATTTGACGGTACATTTCTATGGAGCCATGCTCTACTTCGTGGGTTTTTACGTCCTTCTGCTCTTTGATGTGGTACTCAATATCCAGGCAGAAAACCTGATGGCGATTACCCAGAGTCAGCAGACGATGGCAGCCTACCTCCAGAACTCATTTTTCTCTGCAGGTTATCTGATGGCTGCAAGTATTGTCGCCATGAAGTGCCTGAACTTGGTTCCCGACCTTGCTGCATGGATGATACCTGAAGGTGAGACAGCCTTCTCCACCCGAAACTTCGGCGAGGGTGTTGCACAGCAGGCGAAGATGTCGGCACAGGGAATGATTGGCAGAGTCTTCTAACCTGTTGAAGTCACGTCATTCAAATCAAATCATATCACAAAAACTATGGTTATCAAGAATCTTGAAAACAAAATCAAGCTGGTGATGATTATCTGTTCCCTATTTCTTGTTGGATGCATCATCATCAGCATCTCCAGCATCTGGACAGCCAGGACGATGGTCAATGATGCTCACCAGAAGGTCTATGTCCTTGACGGCAATGTGCCTATCCTTGTGAGTCGAAGCACGATGGAGGAGACACTTGATGTAGAAGCCAAGAGCCATGTGGAAATGTTCCACCAGTTCTTCTTCACACTTGCTCCTGATGACAAGTATATCAAGTACACGACAGAGAAGGCGATGTACCTTGTTGATGAGACGGGTCTTGCCCAGTATAACACTCTCAGGGAGAAAGGTTTTTACTCCAACATCATGGGTACCAGTGCCGTGTTCAGCATCTTCTGTGACAGCATCCATTTCGACAAGGACAAGATGGAGTTCACCTACTATGGCCGTCAGCGCATTGAGCGGCGTACAAGCATCCTGATGCGCCAGCTTGTCACGGCTGGGCAGTTGAAACGCGTACCGAGAACGGAAAACAACCCTCATGGACTTCTCATCACCAACTGGCGTACGCTACTGAACAAGGACCTTGAGCAAAAAACCAAAAACTCATACTAATCACTTTGCAGCCATGGGAAGTTGGAAGAAATTCTTTATGGGCGAGAAGATGCCCGACAAGGACGATCCTCAGTACAAGGAGAAGTATGAGAAGGATGTTGACGCAGGCAGACGGTTTGCAAGATGGTGCAGGCTGGACAAGTGTGCCGCCAAGGTGCAGGACTTTGCCAACAAGCACACCAGAGCCTTCCTTGTCATCGTGTTTGGCTTTGTCATCCTTTGTTTCGGCATGAATGTCTATCGCATGGGACTTGTATGGAGTCATGGTGGGAAGCCCAGGAGTGCTGTGGAGCAGCAGGACAAATTGATTCAGAATCGTCATCAGCGAGTCAGGAAAGCCATCAGTTCCGCTCGTTGCTTGCCACCCAGTGTCAACAAGGATCATAAAGAAATTGTAAATCAAAAAGACAAAGACAATGGATATACAGACGCTAAAGAAGATTAACTGGAAGCAGCCGAAATACATGATACCTCTCATCATCTATGTTCCCTTGCTCTTCGCAGGATATTTTTTCATAGACCTGTTCTACACGGAGAAGGCTGAAATCCCGGATTCCAGCATGGCCACAACGGAGTACCTGAATCCTGAGCTGCCAGATGCGAAGATGAGAGGAGACGGCATCGGGAACAAGTACGAGAGCATGCTCAAGTCATACGGCCGTATCGATGACTATACTGCCATGAACAACATAGACAGGAACAACGAGGAGGTGAAGGAAGGTTATGACTCCAAGTATAGCGACTCAGAACGTGAGCAGATTGAATCTCAGGAATCCCAGAAACTCGATGAGCTGCAAAGACAACTACAGGAAAGCGCACAGAAAGGTCAGGAAATCGCGAGTGGCAATACCCTGTCGGAAGAGGAAAGATTGGCACGCAGTCAGCAGCGCGAACGCGAGGCGATGGATGAGCTCAACCGTGCCTTGGCACAGGCGAGGCTGCAAGGTCAGCAAGCCATGCACTCCCCCGCTGTCAATGATGCAGTTAAGGAAGATAGTGACTCCGTGGACCATCAGCCGATGAAAGCTGAAGGAAAGCTCACCATCAATGAGCGTGCCGTCAAGGGTGTGAGTGACGATGACGAGGCGCAGGAAGTGGTGAAGAAGGTCAAGTTGACATCAGACTACTTCAACACCATCACCAACGCCGACGAGGAACCTAATCTCATCAAGGCTATCATTGATGAGAACATCAAGGCCGTGGATGGCAGCAGGGTACGCCTCCGTCTTTTGGATGACATAGAAATCAATGAGGTTGTTGTGCCAAAGGGAACCTACATCTATGCGCTGATGAGTGGATTCGGTTCACAGCGTGTAAAGGGAAGTGTCAAGAGCATACTGGTTCATGACGAGCTTATCAAGGTCAATCTCTCGCTCTATGACACAGATGGGCTTGAAGGGCTTTATGTCCCTGGCAGCAGCTTCCGTGAGACTGGCAAGGACGTGGCTTCTGGAGCCATGAGCAACACTACCACGCTCACAAGAGGCAACAGCTCTGGCAATTCTCTCTCACAATGGGGCAACCAGGCCATCACCAATATGGTACAGAAGACCAGCAACGCCCTCGGCAAGTCCATCAAGAAGAACTCTGCCAAGCTGAAGTACGGTACGTTTGTGTATCTGATCAACGGCAGAGAAAAAAGGAAAGATTAACGTCAAAAATCAGTAATTCTACAATGTGTATGAGAACTATCAAAAGTCTTGGGGCTTTCCTATTAGGTGCCCTGTCTGCTGCATCTGCAATGGCACAGCAGACCTATGAGGAGATGGAACAGCTTACCGTGAACGAGCAGGTGACCACTGTCATCACAGCTTCCGAGCCTGTCCGCTTCGTTGACATCAGTACGGACAAGGTTGTCGGCGACCAGCCCATCAGCAACACCATTCGCCTGAAGCCCAAGGAGGGAGCGGATGTCCATGCTGACGGTGACGTGCTTGCCATCGTCACCATCGTTACCGAGCGCTACCGTACCCAGTATGCCCTCATCTACACCACCCGACTTCAGGAGGCTGTTGCTGACAAGCAGATATTGCCAGAGGAGAAGATTGCCTACAACAATCCTTCTGTCAGCATGTCCACAGAGGATATGGCCAGGTATGCCCGTTCCATCTGGAACTCGACGGCACGCATCCGCAATGTCAGCACCAGGCAGCATCGAATGACCATGCGCTTGAACAACATCTATAGCGTGGGTGAATACTTCTTTATTGACTTCTCCATCGAGAACCGCACCAACATTCGCTTTGACATCGACGAGCTGCGGGTGAAGCTATCCGACAAGAAGCAGTCCAAGGCTACCAATGTCCAGATGATAGAGCTCACTCCGGCATTCGTCCTTGACCAGAGCAATACGTTCAAGTACGGCTATCGCAATGTCATTGTCCTCAAGAAGATGACCTTCCCGAACGACAAGGTGCTGAGCATCGAGCTGTCCGAGAAGCAGATCAGTGGCAGAGCCATCACCCTCAATATCGACTATGAGGATGTGCTCTATGCCGATTCGTTCAACTCTGTATTGCTGAAGGAGGAGTAAGCCATGAGGAAGTTATTCTTGTCTATGATAGCGACCATCTGCTTGTCCGCATCAGCCGTTGCCCAGTCCCACAGCGACCGTATCACCTTGGGCGTTGGGCTTCTTTACGAGAATGGTCTTGATGCAACTCTTTCATGGGAGCATGAGACCAGGTACCACAATGCCTGGGAGTATTTTGTCAATGGCTATCTCAAATGGGAAGAGTGTCCGTCCTGTGGCCATGTCTGCCCGGAGTCCTTCTGGAAGAACTACCGCACTTGGAGCGTAGGTGCCGCCTACAAGCCCTGTGTGGTACGTGGGCGCAACCATCATGGCAATGTCCGCATAGGAGCCAGTGTCGGCAGCAATACCGACAAGTTCCTTGGTGGCTTCCATGTGGGATACGAGCATAACTTCGCCCTCCGAAAAGGATGGTTCCTGTATGTGCAGGCGAAATGTGACCTTTTGGTTCCCGACCGAAAAGACCTGTTTCGTGAAGGCATTGTCGTAGGTTTCAAGATACCAACCCTTAAACACTCATCAAGATGAAGATAATCATTATGCATTATATCCATGCCGCTTTAGCCATAGTGAGCTTTGCGGCTACCTTGGCATCCTGTGATGACCACAAGGATTTTCCCGATATAGCCATGAAAACTTGTGACATCCTCTGCACCGACGAAGATATTGTCCGCTATGACGATTTGAAAGTCCTGGGCAAGACTCCCATTGGCGTTGTCTTCCATGTCAATCAGGATGGCAAGACTGAAGGCACTGGCTATGCCGTCTATCTTTGGGATGTAGAAGCGTCAGCCTTCAGTGACAGCCTTGGCGTGAAGCAAAATACCTCTGCCAATCTGGCTGCCTTTGACGGCAATGCCAATACTTTTGCCATGTATGCCTCTGGAGTTTCATCAGCAGCCACTGCAGTCTTTGACATGTGGAGCTATGGTCAGAGTGCCTATATCCCTTCCGTTGCCCAGCTCCAGTTGCTCTATGCTTCAAGAGATGCAGTCAACAGCTACATCAATAGTTGTGGCGGAGACGAGATTCCAAATGAGCCCAGCGAATGCTGGTACTGGAGCTCCACGGAGGTGAAAGGACAGGAGTCTGCCAAGGCATGGCTCTTCTCTCTGGCATCAGGAGCATTACAGGAAACACCAAAACACGAGTCGCATAAGATACGACCAATCATTACATTATACAATTAGATTCAAGTAAGGATATAATCAGGAATGGAAGAGACCAAAGAACTACAAACCGTCTATAAGGTTTTCCGAAGACTCATCTATGTCTCGCTTGTAGTTGAGTTTTTCGAGTATGCCATAGACCCAGAGTTGCTTGACCACTGGGGAGGAATTGTCTGCGATGTCCATGACCGCATAAAGCGGTGGTTTATCTATCAGGATGGCCATCTCGTTTGGAGCAAGCTTGCCACCATCCTCTGCATCTGCGTCACTTGTATTGGCACTCGCAACAAGAAGCATATCGAGTTTGATGCACGTCACCAGGTACTATATCCCCTGGTTGGCGGATTCATCGTGACGCTCGTTTCCATCTGGCTGTTCAAGACCCGTATGGACACGCGATTCTATACGATTGCGCTCAATATATGGCTCTATATGGCAGCGTCCATAGTGGGAACGATACTCATCCATGTTGCACTTGACAACATCAGCAAGTTCCTGAAGGAAGGTCTGCTCAAGGACCGCTTCAACTTTGAGAACGAGTCGTTCCAGCAGTGTGAGGAGCTGATTGAGAACAAGTACAGTGTGAATATCCCGATGCGCTACTACTATAAGTCGAAGTTCCGCAAGGGCTGGGTGAATATCGTCAACCCGTTCCGTGGCACCTGGGTGGTGGGTACTCCTGGCTCTGGTAAGACTTTTTCCATCATTGAACCATTCATTAGACAGCACAGTGCCAAGGGCTTTGCCATGGTGGTATATGACTACAAGTTTCCGACCTTGGCTCAGAAGCTCTACTATCACTACCGCAAGAACCTTGCAGCTGGCAAAGTGCCCAAGGGCTGCAAGTTCAACATCATTAACTTCGTGGATGTGGAGTACAGCCGACGTGTGAATCCTATCCAGCTCAAGTACATTCCCAACCTTGCCGCAGCCAGCGAGACGGCTGAGACCCTGCTTGAATCTCTCCAGAAGGGCAAAAAGGAAGGAGGCGGTGGTTCTGACCAGTTTTTCCAGACTTCAGCTGTCAACTTTTTGGCGGCGTGTATCTTTTTCTTCGCAAACTACAGAAAGGTGCCGTATGACAAGAAGACCAACAAGCCCTTGGAGGCAGAGATGACCGAAGAGCCCAAGACCCATCGTCCAAAGCCAACAGGACGTGTCTTCGATGCCAATCACAAGGAGGTCAATGCCGATGACTACTATTGGCTGGGCAAGTACAGCGACATGCCTCATATCCTGTCCTTCCTGAACCTTGACTACCAGACTATCTTCGAGGTGCTGGAGACAGACCCAGAGGTCGCTCCCCTACTCGGCCCGTTCCAGACAGCCATGAAGAACAAGGCGATGGAACAGCTGGAAGGTATGATTGGCACGCTGCGTGTCTATACCTCTCGTCTTGCCACCAAGGAATCCTACTGGATATTCCACAAGGATGGCGACGACTTCGACTTGAAGGTGTCAGACCCAGCCAATCCCAGCTATCTGCTGATTGCCAATGACCCCGAGATGGAGAGCATCATCGGTGCTTTGAACGCCCTGATTCTGAACCGTCTTGTCACTCGTGTCAATACTGGTCAGGGCAAGAACATCCCTGTCAGCATCATCGTCGATGAGTTGCCCACCTTGTACTTCCACAAGATTGACCGCCTTATCGGCACAGCCCGAAGCAACAAGGTGAGTGTGGCACTCGGTTTTCAGGAGCTGCCCCAGCTGGAGAGTGACTATGGCAAGGTCGGCATGGAGAAGGTCATCACGACGGTCGGCAATGTGGTCAGTGGTTCTGCCAGAGCCAAGGAAACCCTCGAATGGCTCTCCAATGACATCTTTGGGAAGGTGGTTCAGCTAAAGAAAGGAGTGACCATCGACCGTGACAAGACCTCCATCAACCTCAATGAGAACATGGATAGCCTTGTGCCTGCATCCAAGATTTCCGATATGCCTACAGGCTGGATATGTGGTCAGTCGGCTCGTGACTTCATCAAGACCAAGACTGGAAGGGGTGACTCCATGAACATCCAGGAGAGTGCGGAGTTCCAGACCTCCAAGTTCTATTGCAAGACAGACTTTAACATGAAGGAGATACAGCAGGAAGAAGCCGACTACGAGAACTACAAGATTCCAAAATTCTATTCTTTCCCTTCCGTTGATGCCAAGGAACGCATTCTGTACCAGACTTTCGTTTCTGTAAACCTCGATGTGAAACACATGATAGATGAGATAAATAAATATAAGGTCCGCTGAGAATAAAGTCCCTTTTCATGTGATAGTCATTGAAGTGGACCACATGTAAAAAAAATGAAACCAAGAACCATCATATTATCATTACTGTTGGTCATGTGCCTGAATGCAAACGCACAGACACATGAATCTCCAGAGACAAAACATACAGAGATGATGAGCAGCATCTACGACTTGCCACCTTTTGAGCGAGCCGTATGTTGCATCAAGTATTACGAAGGCCTACACCGAAGGAAAGACTATCCATACCTAGGCTATGGCCATAAACTGAGACCAGGCGAGACTTATTCATCGAATATGTCTCCCAAAGAAGCTGAAGCATTGCTCAGAAGAGACCTCCAGTCCTTGTGTGCGATGTTCAGCAAATATGGAAAAGACTCACTTCTGCTTGCGGTACTTGCCTATAACATAGGACCTGGTAAAGTCCTTGGTTATAAAGACAAGTGGCCAAAGAGCACGCTGCTGAAGAAGATTGAGGCTGGTATTCGTGACTTCAAGGAGGACTATGTGCGGTTCTGCCATTGGAAGGGTAAGAAAATACCATCCATAGAGCGGCGCCGATATGCAGAACTCGCTCTTTTATACATCAGGTAATAGATGGATGTCAGATATTGCCATAAGGGAAAGAACCGCATCTTTTAGACATTGTTGTAGATGCAGGCACCACCGTCGAAGATATTGCAAAAATCTTGGTGGTATAGTTCTTTCGTTTGCCATGATTGATGCACAACAGATTAGGAACATGATGAAGGTAAACACATTATTTTTTGGAAAAAGGTGTTTGGATTCGAGAAAAAGCGGTAAATTTGCAATGATTCTATATGAAAATATGGAAACAGAGTCTTTAATCGATGTTGTTTTTTGAATAATGAAAAGGTTTTTACTTGTGTTGATGTCTCTCCTTTCGGGTGCTGCTGTTGGTCAGAATCGCAGTAAGATGGATTTATCGACTTTGGAGTTTCTGGAAGAGCAACAGAGTGAGGTGAAGCGTGAAGTGTGGAGAGTGAAGAAAATGTCGCAGCAAGAGTCGGAATGCCAGTATGTGGATTGCTTCATCTGTTATTCGAAGCCATGCGAGGATGCCTTGGAAGCGTTGGGTGTGCAGGTGATGGTGGATGTGAATGGCATCATGACGGCTCGTGTGCCTTTGGCTGCGATGTATGATGTGGCTGATTTGGAGGAGGTGACAAGTCTGAATATTGGTGGTGTTGAGGAACTGGATAGCGATATAGCTCGTGCTGATACGCATGTGTTTGATGTTCAGAGAGGCAAGGAAAACGGTCTGCCGATGAATTATGATGGAACGGGAGTAGTGCTGGGTGTAATTGATGGCGGTATTGATTTCACGCATCCTGCTTTTCGCACAGCTGATGGACATAGCATTTGCACAGCTGCTTATTTCCCATGTCGCATGAGGGCTGAAGGTACTCCCCCTGTTGTGGTGGATGGTAAGGAACTTCCTGGTGTGCTGTATGTGAACAGGTCGGATATCGACACGCTCACTACTGATACGAAGAATAGTACGCATGGCACCCATGTTTTGGGAATAGCGGCGGGGCGCAATATCGGCCCTTATGGAGGTGTTGCTCCAGGCGTGGATATTGTGGCTTGTCCTTTAGGTGGGGATTATAAAAATGTAGCTATCTTGAATTCGATGGCTTTTCTGTTGGATTATGCCAAGACGGTAGGTAAGCCGCTGGTGATAAGCAAGAGCCTGGGTAGCCTCTTAGGATCTCACGATGGCACTTCAGACTATGTGAAGATGCACGACAAGCTGCTGGGTAAGAATGCCATTCTGTGCAATTCGAATGGTAATGCTGGCGCCAGGAATTGCTATCTTCGTCTGGACGGTTCGAATGAGCGTCTGTATAAGGATCGCAATTATCATGCATTTATGGCTCGTCCTTGGAATAATTCTGCCAAGCGCAATAATGTGGTGACTTTTGCTGCCCAAGTGTGGTGTGAGGATGACAAGCCGTTTGATATTGCATTCATTCATTTCGATACGACTCTTGGCTGTGTGGTGAAGGATGTTCTGAAATATGAGGATTACTTTAAGAATGGTTATAGCGGTGTGACGTATTCCTCGAAGAAGAATGGCTATTCCCTTCATGCTTCAGGTATGGTCAATGCTTCAAACAATAAGTTCTATACGAGTTTAAAGTGGACATACCTGACGAATAGGAGGTTGCCCAATGGCCTTGTGGGTGTGATGATATTGCCACGCGACAAGAACCAGGTGATGCATGTGTGGCTTGATACTTCCTATGGCACTTTTATGACCAATCAGGAAATCAATTCCAAAGATGTGGTTTTTGAGGAAGGTTCTTCTGCCATTTCGGCAAACGAGCTTTCTTCAAGTACGAGGGTGATTACGGTGGGTAATTATGTTTCACGCTTGGAGTATCCTGTTTGGTTGGGCTCTCAAGTATACACTACAAAGAGTGAGAATCCTGTGGGTTCCATTGCCAAAACTTCGTCATACGGAACGATGGTGAATGGTATCAAGACTCCGACGGTGTGTGGGCCTGGTTCGACAATTGTGTCTTCTGTGAATCACTTCAACAGCCGTTTTGAAGAAAGCAATTCGGCTCAGAAGCAGAGCGTGAACGGAAGTGACTATTACTGGGGCAACATGTCGGGAACGTCGATGTCCACTCCTCATGTGGCTGGCATTGTTGCTCTGTGGTTGCAGGCCAATCCGAGAATGACACGCAGTGACATTCTCGATGTGATGGAAAAGACTTCTATTCCTTGTGATAAGCCACAGGAACAGGAACGCTGGGGACTCTACGGCAAGATTGACGCTTTGGCAGGACTGAAATATGTGTTGCAAACGTCGGATATTCGCAATATGGAGGCTGAGGATGCCCTGCTTTGGACGGATGTTTACAACATGAACGGACAGCTGATTCGCAAGAGAGTGGCGACCGAGTCGGCACTGGAAGGTCTGCCAGCAGGCATCTATGTGGCTGGCGGCAGGAAGATAGTTGTGAAGTGAAAAGAGATAAATGAAAAGTGAAAAATAAAACCTCCTATACTTCTAAACTCTGTAGAGTTTTAATTAAGAATGCAAATATGAAGAAGATTTTACTTGCATCAGTGGCACTCATGCTGAGTGCAGTGGCTGTTGGTCAGAACCGCAGCAAAATGAATTTATCCACTTTGCGGTTTCTGAAGGAACAACAGAGTGAAGTGAAGAGAATGTCGCAGCAGGAATCTGAAGCTGAACGTCAGTACGTGGATTGCTTCATCCGCTATTCGCAGCCATGCGAGGAAGCCTTGGAGGCGTTGGGCGTGAAGGTAATGTTGGATGTGGATGGCATTATGACCGCACGCGTACCAGTAGCTGCCATGGACGATGTGACCAATTTGGATGCCGTGACAAGTCTGAATATCAGCGAGAAGATGAATCTGGACAGCGATGTGGCTCGTGCTGCTACGCATGTGTTTGAAGTTCAGAAAGGCAAGGAAAACGGACTGCCTCTCAATTACGACGGAACGGGCGTGGTGCTGGGCATGATTGACGGTGGTGTTGATTTCACACATCCTGCCCTTCGTACGGCTGATGGACACAGTCGCATCTCGGCAGCCTATTTCCCAGGACGCAAGCCACAGCCAGGCACTCCTGCCGTGATGGTGAATGGCAAAGAGATTCCTGGTGTGGCCTATGTCAACAAGTCTGATATCGATACGCTTACCACCGACCTCATTGGCGAAACACATGGCACTCATGTCTTGGGCATAGCAGCAGGACGCGATATCGGTCCTTATGGTGGTGTCGCCCAAGGAGCGGAACTGGTGGTCTGTCCCCTGGGAGTGAACAACGAAGACATAAACATCATGAATGCCATAGCCTTCATGATTGATTACGCCAAGAAGGCTGGTAAGCCACTGGTCATGAACAAGAGCATGGGCAAAATCTTGGGTCCTCACGATGGTACATCCGACTTTGTGCAGATGCAGGATAAGCTGTTGGGCGAGGATGCCATTTTCTGCAATTCGAGTGGCAATGCTGGTGCAGTTGAGTGCTATGTCCGTATGGATGGCACAAACGTGTACCCATACAACCAGCTTAACTATCATGCCGTCATGGCTCTTCCTTGGAATAGTGTTGCGAAGAAAAATGAGAAGGTGGGAATAGAAGCTCAGGTGTGGTGTGAGGACGACAAGCCCTTCGACCTCGCTTTCGTTCAATGGGATGACATCAACGGATTCTTCGTTCACAAAGTGGTGAAATATGAGGACTTTTATGAAAACGGTTCTGCTTCTGTCACTATCACCAACTTGGAGGCGGGTTATATCATGGAAGTGAGTGGAATGGTGAATGCCGCGAACAAGAAATTCAATGCGAATCTCAGTTGGCTCTACATGACCAATTACCAAGTGCCGAGTTCTTCTGTGGGTGTGATGCTCTTGCCACGCGATAAGAATCAGGTGATGCACATGTGGCTCAACCCGGAATATGGTTATTTGGTGACCAACAAGAATCTGAATTCGTGGGACGTGCTTTTCCATGAAGGCTCCACTTCGATTTCCACAAATGACCAATGTTCCAGTACGAAGATGATTTCGGTGGGCAATTTCGTCACCCGCGTGGACTATCCAGTATGGTTGGGCACTCAGACAACAACCGAAAAGTATGAGAATCCCGTTGGCTCCATTTCCATCAGTTCCTCCTATGGCACAACTCTCAATGGTGTCAAGTCTCCTACAGTCTGTGCCCCTGGTGCAATGATTGTGTCTTCCGTCAGTCATTTCGACAAAAATTATAAGGATGAGCAATCGGCTCAGAAGCAGACCGTCAATGGAACTGACTATTATTGGGCTACTCTGTCGGGCACGTCGATGTCCACTCCTCATGCGACAGGCATCATAGCTCTGTGGTTGCAGGCCAATCCGAGAATGACACGCAAGGACATTCTCGATGTGATGGCGAAGACTTCTATTCCTTGTGATAAGCCACAGGAACAGGAACGCTGGGGACTCTACGGCAAGATTGACGCTTTGGCAGGACTGAAATATGTGTTGCAAACGTCGGATATTCGCAATATGGAGGCTGAGGAGGCTCTGCTCTGGACGGATGTTTACAACTTGAACGGACAGCTGATTCGCAAGAGAGTGGCGACCGAGTCGGCACTGGAAGGTCTGCCTGCAGGCATCTATGTGGCTGGCGGCAGGAAGGTGGTCGTAAAAAAGTGAAAAGTGAATAAAGGATTTAAGTAACCGTAAAGAATATGATTAGGCATTCTTTGTGGGATTATTGTATCTATTGAATCATCGTATTCAAAACTGAGTCCACCTTGAATAGTGGACTCAGTTCGTATTAGACTTTTATTTCACTACTGCCCTAAGATGATGTTCACCAATTCAACCACATCGGAAATATCAACCGATCCATCTCTATTCACATCTGCTCCTTTGGTGGCAAATATCACCATCATCGAATAGTTTGGATAAATGGTGGTTTTCAATACGTTGTCCTTCACATTCTTTGTCACATCCAATCCGTTGATAAGTACACGATCCAACTGGCTACCCTCTTCTGGAATAAAGACGAACTTGTTTTCTATTCCATCGCGCACAGATACCTCTCCCAATTTGTTGGTGAATGTGATATATTCGTTAATTGACACCTTTCCCTGGTCCGAACAAGCCATAGCCAATGAAATGCCAGGCATTTCTTCGATCTTGGTTAACCGTTTCCAGTCTGCGGTCGATTGATAGGTACTTTTCAAACCCGCAGGTACATACAGCGTTGCATTATCAATCTTATCGAAAGCTTGGTTTCCTGTTTCAAAAACATCCGTTATATAAGAAGTAATGGAGGTCAAGCTGCTACAGTTACAAAAGGCAATTGATCCAATGCTTGTAACAGAATTTGGAATAATCACAGAAGTCAATCCTGTACATTTCCAGAATGCTCCACTTTCTATCGTTGTGACAGAATTAGGTATGGCCACCGAAGTCAAGCCTTTACATCCTTCAAAGGCAGAACTTCCTATCTTCGTGAGTGTATTAGGTAGTTCAATTGATGTGAACCCTACACAATTCTCGAAAGCCGATCTTCCAATCGTTGTAAGAGAGCTGGATAATGAAATCGTGGTCACACCTGTACAATTAGCGAATGCAAACTCTCCAATACTTGTAACAGTATTTGGTATCTCCACGGAGGTTAAGCTTGAACAGCCATTGAACACATAATCTTCTATGGTCGTTGCTGTTTCTGAAATCTTTACAGAAGTCAAATTAGAGCACTCCTTGAAAGCACCATACTCAAGAGTCTTCACCGTGTTTGGTAATACGACAGAAGTGAGTTCTTGGCATTTCGAGAAAGCATACCTTCCAATGGTAACAATGTCATTTGGAATCACCGTATTCTTACATCCAGATACCAGTTTATTAGTGCTTGTCTCAATGATGGCATTACAGTTGTTGAATGAATTGTACTTCGGATTCCCTTCCTCCACAATAATGCTTGCTAGATTCGTACAACCCCTAAAGGGATTTTCGTCAATTCGAGTAACGCTCTTTGGAATGAAAACAGAAGTCAAACCAGTACAACCCTCGAACATAAGGCTTCCAAGATGAGTGATGGACTCAGGGAGAGTGATAGAAGTCAAACTACTACAATTGGCAAAGGCATGAGAATCAATAAAACTAACATTATCACCAATTTTTACGGAGGTCAAGTTTGTACAGTTACCAAACACTTGATTCTCTATACTTGTAACAGAATTTGGAATGACAACTGAAGTCAGCCCTTTACAGCTATAAAAAGCACAGGTTCCGAGGGTTGTGACAGATTCACCTATCTTCAAAGAAGTCACGCTGCTGCAATTATGAAATGCGAAATCCCCAACACGGGTTACAGAGTTGGGAATTTCAATCGACGTCAAACTAGTACAATAATAAAAGGCACCTTGTTCAATACTGTAAATAGAATTTGGGAAAGTCACAGAAGTCAGATTCTTGCAACATAAGAATGCATAACGTCCTATTCGAATCACTCGATAGCCATCAGTTGTAGTAGAAGGAATCTTGACATCGCCTTCGTAATCATTAAAGCTTTGATTGCCAACTAAATCTCTTTCTCCATCTTTCCATGTCACCTCGCAAGTCTTGTTAGTCTTATTCACTATATTATAGTAAATAGGTACGCCATCCTCATTGTTTTCACAGAAGTCGTACGCAAAAATGTTCTGTGCTACAAAGAATGTAGCAACCAAAAGAATAGATGAGAATAAATTCGTTTTCATAATCGTTGTGTTTTTAAAGTTTCAAAATATAGTGGCAAAAATAGAAAAAATAAATCACAACGTAAAAAATTTTCCTCTAAAAAACAAGAGACAGGTTAGCCTCTCGGGATAGATATGTTGATAGATTTACTTGATTCCAGAACGGTTGTTGCCAGAACGGTCAAGCACTCCAAGCGCGGATTATATGCGGTTCATAGTATATCTATCGGCGTAAACCAATTGCAAACGCCGATGAATAGAAGGTAATAACTCTTCTAAATTCAGAGATTAGTGTAATTGATTCTGATATATGCTTCTTCCTCTGAACTCCCTATACTCTACTTCATGTAGCGACAAGGTAAATGGAGGAAGGTCAATTTCATCTATAAGAAAACCAATGTCGTCTATATCCACACTGGGCTCTGATATGCGTCCTAAAGTGACATGCAATCGGAAGTCCGACTGGATATTTGAGCCCGTCCTGTCAATATCGTCACGAATATCATCCACCAAAGATTGGAAGGTCTCAGGTATACAGGAAGTTGTCAGATAAACAATCAGTATCCCATTACTTGCAGTGAAAACATCCAGTTTGTCAAATGTGATGGTAACGGCATTAGCATGGTCCAGGTATTTGTGCATGATGGCTTCAACGTCTGGTAGATTCTGTGTATCATTCAGAAAGGCCATCGTGATATGGTAGTACCCTTTCTGCCAACGCACAGAGATGTCATTCAATGATTCTCTCAGTTCGAGAAACCATGGAGCATCAAATGATATTGGAACTTTGATTTCAAGATATGTTTTCATTGATTAGTATATTCTTCAAATGACAATAGTGGTTCACAAATATCTTTATTTCAGCCGAGACATTGTTTGTAACGCACGGTTTTTGCGCTACTAATCCAAGGAATTTAGACCGCGTGGATGAACACAATTAATAAAACTCGTGGTGTCGGGCATCTGTAGTCCCACCAAACATCGCAGGCAATGTTCCTTCAGTGGGCATTGCCCTACATAGCAAACAAGATAGCCATTATTGGCTTTTTCTGTGAAAACATCTTGTTCTGTCATAGCAGTACAAAGATAAGAAATATGTAGATTCACTCCAACAAATTTGAGAAAAATGTTCAGTACGTTCGAGAACGGACTGAGCGTCCGTCCCTAACGTACTTCAAGTCCGTTGGTATAGTACTTCGAGTCCGTTGGTAACGTACTCGATTCAAACCAGTATGTTTTCTATAACAATTCGAACTATTTCAGTAATGTTAGTAACGATAAAAAATGATAATTGACTCGAAAATCAATTAATTCGCAAGAAAGATGAGAAATTCGTGTGGAAATCAGCGCTGTTATTTCAAAAAAAATAGTATTTTTGCAAAAACTATAAATAAATATGTATATGGACAGTAAACCTTTAAATCGGATTAAGGTAGTTATGGCAGAACGAATGGTTTCAAACAAAGATTTGAGCGAGATGCTTAAAAAAGATACTGCCACTATATCTAGATGGGTAACTAATACCTCCCAACCTACCCTGGAGAGCCTGATTGAGATAGCCAAGGCGCTGAAGTGTGATATTGGCGACCTTGTTCGTATGGATGATTCCACGATTCTAAAAAAACAAAATTAACCTTTTCTCTTCATCTTTTTCATGCCTACAAACAAAAACGCCTTTTTGCGCTATCAGATTCTTGACCGCTGCTTCAGTGATTTTCATAGGAAGTATGATATTAACGACCTTGTTGACAAGGTAAATGAAGTTCTCATTGACCTTTATGGTACAGAAGTAAGCATTCGTCAGATCCGTGATGACATCAAGTATATGCGAGACCGTGTAACTTACGATGCCCCCATCAAAGCGTATCAGTATGATGGCAAGAGGTGCTACTACCGCTATGAAGACAGAGATTTCACTATCTTCAACAATGAACTTTCAGTTGAAGAGGTCATTAACCTCCGCTCCACCATCGATATGCTTGCCCGTTTTCGTGACCGTTCCAAAAACGTATGGCTCGAAGAGGTCATTTCCAATCTGGAATATCGTTTTGGAATCAAGGAGCATTCAGAGAACGTTGTTTCATTCGAGCAGAATGAACAATTGAGGGGTTTGGAGTTCTTGGATGAGTTGATATCCTCGGCTATACATCACCAAGCTCTAAATCTTCAATATAGAACGTACGGCGGAAAAGAGACGAATGTAATTATCCATCCTTATCTACTTAAACAGTATAATAACAGATGGTTCTTGTTTGGATTAGAACAGACTCCATACGGGGATAGAATTGCAAATAGGCCACTTGATCGTATAGTCAAATTCACTTATTCGACTGTAGCATTCATACCAAATACATTCGTTGATTTCAACAAGTACTTTGATGATGTTGTCGGCGTGAGTATTCCTGAAGAAACTGTAACAAAGGAAACGGTTGTCCTCAAATTTGAATCGGATCGATTTCCCTATGTTGTTTCAAAGCCCATCCATCATAGTCAAAAAGTTATCAGCGAGAAGGACTGCATTCTTCAAATAGAGGTTCGTCCCAACAAGGAATTGGAATCAATCATCTTTTCATACTTTCCGCATGTGGAAGTGCTTGCTCCTGCATCATTGAGAGAAGAATTCAGAAAAAAAATCGAAAAAAACTTAAAAAAATATTCAACTGTGCAGATAGGCCGCACAGAAGATTAATATATTTGTCAAATAAATTGAATAATGAATAAGATCGTTAGTCCATATTCAGCAGCAATCACAGGAGGCGGTTTTCTCTTTACCGAAACTAATGCGCTTCTACCTTTGTTACAATCAGCGGATAGAGAAGCCCTTCTGAAAGACGAGAAATTGAACAACCGTCTGTTGAAGATTAATGCTGAGACATCAAGATATAGGTCTATGGTTGAGATTGCTCGCCGCTACGACACCATGTCAGCTTCCTTCTGGGAAGACTATAAGGCAATGAATGAGAACGACCAGCAAGTTGCCCTCTTCTTTGTCATCTTGAAGACCTACAAGATTTGCTTCGATTTCCACATCAACGTCACGATGCACAAGTGGAATAGTATCAGCAAATCCTTAGTATATGATGACATCGAAATGGAATTCAACGAAATCTCTGCTCGTGACGAGTTCGTGGATTCATGGAGCGACAAGACGAAACGGAAGGTGGCAAGTGCCTACCTTACCGTCCTACGCAAAGTGGGCTTACTTGACAAGGAAGACAACTTGCATCCACTTTCTGCAAGCAACTTCGATTACTATATTCTCAATGGCGAACAATGGTTCCTCGAAGCCTGTCTGTTACAGCCATATCAGATAGAAAACATAAAAAAGCAACTTGTATGACAATCAAGGAACTCGACGATAAACTGAACAGTCCAGGTTTCCAAGACCCTGAGAATGGCGACCTGTTCTACAACTTTTTCATTTACCAGTATCCAGCGGAAAAGGAATATGACATCCGTCGTCAGATACAGGAGTTCAAGGCCAATCTCATTCGTCCCATCAACTATGTGGATGTGCTTACACTGAATCTGTTTGAGGAATTTTGCAATTTCCTTGACCAGAAGAAGTTTCTGAAGCACCCCAGTATGCTGAAATACCAACTTGAGAAGGAACAGACGGACCCAAAGAATGCACAGAGCACGCAAGACACGCTGACTCGCAATGCACATAGCCCTGAGTTTGTGCTATTTTTGCATCAACGCATTCTTGACCATATCAACATCAAGGATGATTATCGTCGTCCCTATGTCTTTGTTTATGGCATAGGCAGCATGTTCCCATATCTTCGTGTGAATGAGTTGTTAGCTCTCTATGAGGACTACAACGACACAAGCCGTTATAAGATTATCGTGTTCTATCCCGGTCATCGGGAGAACAACTCGTTCCGCTTGTTCGGAACCCTCCCTGACAACCATACATATCGTGCAACCCTCCTAATCAATGAATGAACGTGCGAACCGAATGCAGTGCCGAACACGTTCGAGCAATGCTGAGGTGAAGCCGTTTGTCGAATAAAATTCAAAAATATGAAACTGAGTGAGTTATACAAAAAACCAATTGGACGTGCTGTGAATCCAGCCGTTAGTGCCACCAAGTTCGATCCCGAGACAGAAAAGATAGAGATTGAAGAGTATGTGTTCACAGATGAAATCATCAATGGGCTCTTCAGAATCCTCGATGCCATCAAGAACAACAAGCCTTACGACCATGTGGGTATTTGGATTGATGGCTATTATGGCTCTGGTAAGTCTCACTTCCTGAAGTATCTCGACTACTGCATCACTCCCCGTACTCAGGAGAAGGCCTTGGAGCGTCTTTTGGAAGCAGTTAAAGCTATCGACCCGATGGACGATAAGCACAATATCAGTTTTGATTACGATGCTCTTTTCAGCATTGCCAACTGGCTGAAACGTGCTACCATCGACACTTGTATCTTTAACTTGGAAACGAGTTACGATAACTCAACCGATAAGAAGAAGGCGTTCCTGCATGTATTCTGGAATGAGTTCAACGGCAAGCGTGGCTTCAATAAGTTCAACCTCACTCTGGCTCAGAACCTTGAGAAGCCTTTGCAGGAGAAAGGCGTATTCGAGCAGTTCAAGGCGCGTATTGCTGAAGAAGGTGGTGATTGGAATGATCCAGGCGAAGCTGCCGATATGATTGACAATGAGTTAGGCATGGTGCTTGACATTGCCTGTGAATTAGCTCCAACACTTGACAAGGAGAGCATTCGTGAACGTATTTTGAGGCGCGACACCAATATCAGCATTGAGCGTTTCAGTTCTGAATTGGCATCCTACTTGAAAGACAAGGGCAATGACTACCGCTTGATTCTCTTGGCGGATGAAGTCAGTCAGTTCATCAATAAAGAGCGTGACCGCTATTTGAATTTGCAGGAAATCATCACCAAGCTCTCTGAGGCTTGTGACAACAAGGTATGGGTGGCTTGTACAGCACAGCAGGACCTTTCAGAAATCATGGACGACTGTAATATTGCCGAAGAAAAAGACAAGGAAGGCAAGATTAAGGGGCGTTTCGAAGTGAAGGTCTCTCTGAAAGGAACCCAGCCAGAGGTCATCACCCAGAAACGTATCCTTGATAAGAGCAATGCAGTTGTCCCAACGCTTGAAAGACTGTATGACAAACAAAAGGCAGCTTTCGGGCTTCAGTTCAAGTTGCCTAATAGTTATGTGGCATACGAGTCAAAGGACGATTTTGTGGCCTACTACCCTTTTGTGCCATATCAGTTCAAGCTTATCATGCAGGTGTTCAATTCATTCTTGAACTTGGGATATGTAGCCAAGGAGGTGAAGGGTAATGAGCGAAGTATCATCAAGGTGATTCATTCCACTGCAAAGAACAATGCCAATGAAGAGGTCGGGAAATTCGTATCCTTTGATGAGCTGTACAATAACATGTTCGAGGAAGGCTTGCAGGCCCGTGGTCAGAAAGCCGTTGACAATGCTATTGGCATGGCTCGCAAATACGAACGCAATCCCAAGATGGCAGTCCGTGTAGCCAATGTCCTGTTCATGATTTGCAATATCTCACAGACCGACCAGCTGCTGTTCCCTGCTAATATTGACAATGTGACGACTCTATTGGTAAACGACATCAACACGCCACGTCTAACCATCAAGAATGAGGTGGAGAAGATTCTTGATTACCTCTGCGATAACAACATCATCCGTCGCGAACCAGGCAAGAACGGAACCCTCGAAACCTACACTTTCTACAGCGAAGAGGAAATGAAGGTGGCACAGCTTATTCAGAGCCAAGGCGTAGATAACAACACTCAGGCTGAAATGCTGCGTGAAATATTCTTCAAGTACCTTAGTTCACTTCGCAACAAGGAACAGTATCTTACTCGTAGCTTCGCCGTTGGTGCATCCATCAAGCAGCGCCAGTTCCTTTCCAACTCTCCTGATGTGGTGGTAGAGTTTGCAATGGATACAGATTATGACAGCCCTGAACAACTGGCTCTCAGCAATCTCCCCAACAAGCTTGTTTACTATGTTGGTCCGCAGTTCAGCGGAAACAAAAAGCTGAAGAACACCTTCTACTGGTACTGCCAAGTGAATCGCTACATGGCAACGCCAGCAACCAGTGACGAGAACGCCAATACCCGTAAAGAATTCGAGAAGCGTGCCAAGGAGCAGTTCGATAACATCATTGTGCCGGAGTTCCAGAAGATTCTCGACACCTGTCCTGTTATCAGCGGTATGCGAGTGGTTGACGACATTGAACTTGGCAACAAGCGAGGTAATGACCGTTTTCACAACGCCATTCAGAAGCATTTGTCTGGCATCTACACCAAAGGAAGCTTAGTGGATCGTCCAGATATGCCACGCACCACGGATGCATTGAAGAGAGCGATACTTCGTCCTGTGAATCCAGGTGACTACGATGGAATGAATGCAGAATTCTCACCAGCAGAGCATGAGGTGGACATCTATCTGAACAAACAATTTGCCGAGGTGAACGTGGCGGATGTAACCAGTAAGTTCAGTAAGGCTCCATACGGATGGGATTCCATCTGTACACTATACATCGTCAATGAATTGGTGCGTAGGCATAGCCGTGACTATAGCTATTCCAACAATCCGAATGTGGAAACCAATCTCGTTGCCAACCGCTTGGTACAGGAAACCAACAAGTTCACGCTCCGTCAGGCAAAAGCTATCTCTCAGGATATTATCAACCAGTTCACTGCTGCATGGAAGGAAATCTTCGGTTTCACAGATGTGTTCTCAACCACCGACAGCACCCAGCTTTTCCGTCTTTGCCGTGAGCCAGAGAATCCTCGTAGCCTTGCCAAGTTCCGTGATAGCTATCGCAGGATAGAGTCTGAGATTGGCAGCTATCCGTTTGCACAACCTATCCATCAAGCCATAGACATCTTCGATGCATGGCTTACAGAACGTGATCCACAAAAGTTCTTTGAAGCTATTATCAATCAACGAAAAGAAGCGCGTGACATCATTGACAAGTGCAAGGAGGTAGTACAGTTTACCCATGACCAGTTGACGAACTATCGCCAACTACTTAAATTTGCCAAGGACAACCAGTATAACTTTCCGTTTGTTCCTGCCAACTATCAAACTCATGTAAGCGAATTCATGAAGATAGAAAACGATTCATGGCCAATAGATGGACTGCGGAATTACATGAAACTGATGCGCGAGTTGAAGGTCATTCTTGATGAAGTCCGCGACGGTTTACGTGAGAAGATTAGAGTTGCCTACAACGAAGTCTTTGATTATCTGGAGCAGGTGGCAAATAAGCAGAATGTACCTCTTACTGTATTATCAAGTCGTGAAGATACCATTATGAGTAAGACAACGCCTGATAATATCATGGTGTTGACAGGTAATCTGCAAACCGACCCGTTCTATCAAGAGCAAATTGCCAAGATTCTTGATGCGTCAAAACCGACACATGTTCCCACACAGCCAACTCCTGGACCAAATCCACAGCCACCAACTCCCACGAAGAAGATTCGAACTGTTTCTCTCCAGACAAAGACAAAGTTGGCTTTGTCAACAGAAGAGGATATTGACCGCTACCTTATGGGGCTGAAAGAACAAATCATGAAACTTCTTGAGGGTCACGATGGTGTAATGATTATCAAGTAGAAGCAACTATTCCTACACAGGAACAATAAGAAAACAGCAAGAAATGGATACGAGTAAACTGAAGAAGTTTGCCACAGAGGCACGAAATAGATTAAAGGTAGGTATTGCCGCCAAGATTATCACCTTGGGATTCGACAAGAATGGCAATGTGCCTGAGCACATGCATCCACAGTTGATGCAAGGTGGTTCACTTTGGAATGGTCGATTGGAGACCGAAGGATTCTATCATCAATGGAATGCGCTCTACAGGCGTGTGCAGCAGAAGGGAATCAAAGAAGTCTATGAGGAAGTTGCATATACTTGGTTCAACCGATTAGTGGCTATTCGTATTCTCCAGAAGAACGGACTCATCGAGCCTGTTTTGGAATACGTTGACCAAGCACGTACATCAAGAATCGTGGACGAGGCACGTATGGGACGTATGCCTCAGATGCAGGAACGCCAACGACAGTTGCTGATGGAATTACTGGACGATGATTCAAGGATAACAGAGCAGTTTGCCATTCTTGTCACAGCGTTCTGTCACGACAACCCTATCCTCTTCAAGTGCTTTGGAGCGATGTCTGACTATACAGAGTTGTTGTTGCCAAATGATATTCTGACAGAAGGAGGCTTTATCGACTTGCTGAACCACACTGAGTTTATCACTGACGATGACTTTCGTTCACCAGAGCTGATTGGTTGGCTCTACCAGTTCTATATATCCGAGCGCAAGGATGAGGTGTTTGCCAAGAAGGGAAAGTTCGAAGCAGACGAAATCCCTGCTGCTACACAGATTTTTACCCCCAACTGGATTGTGAAGTATATGGTGCAGAACACTATTGGACGCATCTATCTCGATAACAATCCAAGTGCTGCCTCTGAATTCAAACCCAAGTGGAAGTACCTTGTGGAGCCGTCTGAGCCTACACCAAAGGAAAGCATCTATAAGTTCAAGGAACTGACTGAACTACTTACAGGTGATTTGGCTTGTGGTTCTGGTCATATTCTTAATGAATGCTTCGATATATTCTACGACCTCTATCTTTATGAAGGTTATAGTCGTAAAGAAGCTATAGAAAACATCTTCAAGTGCAACCTCCGAGGCGTTGACATTGATTCTCGCGCTAAGCAATTGGCAACTTTTGCCTTAATGCTAAAAGCTTGTCAGAAGGACTCATCTTTTGCAGATGCTCATATTCTGCCAAAGGTACTGAATATGCCAACTCCTATTCCACAGGATCAGGTGTCAGACAGACTGAGAGAATTCTTCCGCGAGACTCCTTCCAATCAGATTCACAAAGACCTTAAAGCTGCTTTCGAGTTGATGCAGGATGCGGATTCGCTTGGTTCTATCATGAAGTTCGACTTGGCAGAGTCTACACTATTGGTAATCCGACAAACAATGGATTACTGGAATAGTCAGCAGTTTATACCAGAAGTAGTTGAAGAAATCATTCCTTCAATGGAATTGATTCTAACATTGACTGACAAGTATGCTGCCCTTGTAATGAATCCACCATATATGGGAGGTGGCAACATGAACGAGACGCTATCTAATTATGTCAAACGAAACTACGAGGAAGGCAAAGCAGATCTCTTCTCCACCTTTATGCTCTTGGCAATTAACCGCTTAGCTGATAAGGGTAAATACGGTATGATAAACATGCATTCGTGGATGTTCCTGTCGTCTTTCGAGAAGTTGCGTCGTTCGCTGCTTGACAACCATCATATAGACTCTTTGCTACATCTTGGCCCTCGAACGTTTGATGAACTAAGTGGCGAGGTGGTGCAGAACGCTGCTTTCGTGGTCACTAAATACTACGGATTATCTGATTTATCTGAAAAGGACGAATCAGAAAAAACAGAAAAGTCCGTTGTCAAGACTAAATTAGGAGTATATTTCCGACTTGTTGATGGTAAGAACTGTGGCGATAAAGAACGTATGTTCCTTGATGCACAAGCCTATCATACGGAAAAGGTTTACTATACTAATGTGGAGCAGAATATTTTTGACAAGATTCCAGGATGTCCTATGGGATATTGGGAAGGCCAGAACTTTATAGATACGTTTATATTTGTTCTTATGGACGAGTTCGCAAACCCAAAAGCAGGGCTTGCAACAGGCGACAACAATATTTTCCAAAGATACTGGAGTGAGGTTAATATTAAACGAATAGGATTCAATTACAAGTCAACAGAAGATACTGCCGATGGCAAATATAAATGGTTTCCATGTAATAGTGGTGGCACATTAAGAAAATGGTCTTGTAACAATGAACTAGTTGTTAATTGGGAAAATAATGGAGAAGAACTTAAGTCTTTTAAAAACGATAAAGGTAAGTTGGCATCACGACCCCAAAATACGCAATATTATTTTAAAGAAGGCTTAACATGGAATAAAATAAGTTCTTCCAACTTAGCAGTGAAATATAAACCAGCTGGTTTCATTTATGATGACACGAGTCGATCTGCTTTTGTATCAGACAGCAGTTATTTACGTCCTCTTATAGGTGTTTTGTGCTCATGTGTAAGCCTCAATTACTTGAAGTTATTTAATCCAACGATGAGTTTTACAAATGGGGACATTGCTCGTATCCCTATTAGTAATAGAATATTCACAGATGACATAAAAGAGCTTGTTTCTCAAAACATTGACATTTCTAAACTCGATTGGGATTCACACGAAATATCATGGGAGTTCAATACCAATCCACTTGTTGCTCTACTCAACGAAACTGTTGCAAACGGCAACTTAGATTCTTCGTTCAAACTCTCTGCTTTCTTAGAGCAGTTCGAAACCATTTGGGAGAAACGCTTCAATCAGCTCCACGAGAACGAAGAAGAACTGAACCGCCAGTTCATCAGTATCTATGGCCTCGAAGACGAATTGACTCCCGATGTGCCTATGGATGAAATCACCATCCTGCAACTGGGAGAAATTAGCATTGTGAACAATAGCATCAAATGGCACGAAGACGTGCTGATGAAACAACTCATTTCGTATGCCGTTGGTGTATGGATGGGTCGCTATCAACTTGGGAAAAAGGGCCTACACATTGCCCATCCAAATCCAACAGATGAAGAACTGCAAGCATACGAGTATGGTGGCGTTCAGGTATATATTGATGATGATGGTCTGATTCCTATCCTTCCTCAAAGTTCACCTTTCGATGATAACCTGTCGAGCCGTATCTCCGATTTCGTACGCATCACCTTCGGCGAGGACAAACTGACGGAGAACTTGAACTACATCGAGCAGAAGTTAGGAACTTCGATAGACCAGTATGTGCAGAAGGACTTCTGGAAGGATCACAAGAAGATGTACCAGAATCGTCCTATCTATTGGCTCTTCTCCTCGAAGAAGGGAGCCTTCAAGTGTCTGGCCTATATGCACCGCATGGATGCCTACACAGCTGAGCGAGTCCGTTCCAACTATCTGCTGCCATACATCGAGTTCCTTCAGAACCAAATAGGCGAACTGGAAAACCGTGCCTCTACCCTATCCACGGCAGAAAACCGCAAACTTCAGAACTTCCAGAAGGCTCTCGAAGAGTGCCGCGAGTATCACGAACGCCTCCAAGTCGTTGCCGAGCAAGCTATCGCTTTCGACCTCGATGATGGCGTTGTGGTTAACTACGCCAAGTTTGGTGATGTTTTAGCAAAAATAAAATAAAAGTGCACGCATATGAGTACCATAGAACAGCTGATACAGGTGCTTGACGAGTACAAGAGACTCGGAATAGCGGAACAGGTAGACTATGACAAGTTCTATCTTTACTCCCTTATCACCCACTCGACTGCCATTGAAGGCTCAACGGTGACGGAGATAGAGAACCAACTGTTGTTCGACGAAGGCATTTCTGCCAAAGGGCGCACGATGCAGGAACAACTGATGAACCTCGATTTGAAGAAAGCCTACGAAGAAAGCATCCGTCTTGCAAAGGGAAAGACAGATTTCTCCATCGACATGCTGAAGGGTCTGTCTGCCATCGTCATGAAGAATACGGGCAGCACTTATAACACCCTGCAAGGCTCTTTCGATGCGTCGAAGGGAGATTTGCGCTTGGTCAATGTCACGGCAGGTGCTGGCGGTCGTTCCTACATGAACTTCATGAAAGTTCCCACTCGTTTGGCTGATTTCTGCAAAAACATGAATGAGCGCAGATTGACACTCCACGGCTCAGATGACATGATTGAGCAATACCTGTTGAGTTTTGATGCTCACTACGAGTTGGTGACAATCCATCCGTGGGTAGATGGTAACGGCAGGATGTCGCGTCTGATCATGAACCACCTTCAGTTCGAGTATGGCCTTGTGCCGACCAAGGTCAATAAGAATGACAAAGCCGAATACATACAGGCTTTAGTTGACTCACGTGAGCAAGACTCAACGGAACCCTTCCGTGAGTTCATGCTACAGGAGCATATCAAGAATCTACAGAAGGAAATATCAACCTACATGGAGTCTGTCAACGAGGTTGATGCGAAAGGTGGACAGAAAACAGAAAAGGTGGACAGAAAAGGTGGACAGAAAACTCGTGAAGCCATCTTGGGCATGATAGCCAAGGATGAAAAAGTCACCTCTACCCAAATGGCTGAAACCCTTGGCATCAACCGCAGTGCCGTTTCCAAGCACCTAAAGAAGATGCAAGAGGACGGCATCATCAAGCGTGAAGGTCCTGACAAGGGCGGTAAGTGGGTAATTTTATAAGCATTAGAAAATAGCATTTCAATATGGTACAGGAAAGAATATATAATTATTTTGAACGTAACCCTCAACTGCACGTTCTGTTCATCTTCGACAAGATGAATATCAACTTCACGGAGTTGGAACTGGCAGAATGGAAGGATGATTATATATATAAGGTGTTTGATGGAGCATGGTTTAACATCAAGTATGCCATTGAGAACACATGGAAGGATAAGAACGTTGTCCTATTGTTCACTGATGGCACGTATCCGCATACTGAGGAGCAGATGCTGAAGTTCCCGTTGCTGGATATGCTCAAAGCCAATCTGGAGTTCAAGGAGGATGACTACGAGAGCTTCATGCAACAGTACAATCTTCCTGAGAAGTTCCGCTTGTTCATCAAGAACAATATCAGCGAAATGCAGTCAACTAAAATTAACTCGATGCTGATGGGACATCTGACTCCAGAAACCTTTAGTGAAGATTTGGTGTGTCGAGCATTTATATCGTCATATCTTGGTGAGAAGAAACTGTTGGACTGGGAGCCTATCATTGTTAGGATGTTAGTTCTTGGTATGGAGTCGGAAGAGAAGAAACGCAATGACTTCTACCATCGCCTTTCCAAGAATCCAGATGCAAAAAGAGCTGTTGACAACAAACTGAAAAGAATCTTCGATAGGAGCTATAATCCTAACTCTGAAACAAAGATGAAGGAAATAGCTGAATGTTTGAAATATAATAGTATCACACAGCTTTTAGATGTAGCACCTGGCGACAATTACAAACAATACAAAATCAAGAATCCTTTGATGCTTGAAGGCCAGAACAAAGTATATGAGTTTGGTTTGCAAAGTATCCAGTGGTCTGACAGGTTTAGCCTCGCGATGAGAGAACTTGGAAAAGACATCAAGGAAGCGGAAATCATCAGAGTTTACGGAATCGATGCGCAATACAACTATATGCCAGAAGCCTTGTGCTGGCCTATTCTGAAGGAGATTCTGGAAAAGAAATTGATGACAGAGCCTGATGAAGTGAATGACAGAATGCGCAATCTCTCCCTGAAGTTCTCCGTAAAGTCAGACATACAAGTTGTCATAAAGTTCGTCGAGCAGGTTGCTCTATACTATGAGAAGGTGAAGGCTGTTGGTACGATGAAATTGAACAGTCCAGAAGAATATGTCCAGTTGTATGTGAATGAACTATATCTGGCTGATATGTTTTATCGTCATTCATTGGAAGCATACCATGACTTGATAACGAGGGAGAATCCGATTGAACAGACGATTCATGACGCTAAGAATCAATTGGATCAAGAATACGCAAAATTAGCCAATGTCCTTAACTTGGAATGGATAACATGTGTGACAGAGCGTGAAGACTTGTTTGATAGCCTTACAATAGGTAAGCAGGAGGATTTCTATAGCCAGGAAAGTGAGCCAAGTGCCAAGCAAGTGATTATTATCTCGGATGCCCTTCGCTATGAGGTTGCCGCAGAACTGATGCAGGAATTAGCCAAGGAGAAGCACATGGCAAAACTAATTCCATACAAGGCGATGTTGCCTACAGAGACAAAATACTGCAAGAATGCCTTACTCCCTCACAGGACATTGGAATTGCAAGGAACCGAGATGCTTGTGGATGGACAAGTGCTAACTACCACAGAACAAAGGGCAACTCATTTGGCTCGTTATAAGGAAGGTGCAGTGTGTGTGAAGTACGAATATGTGATGAATGGGGACCAGACAAGCAATCGTGAACTGTTCAAGCGTCCATTGGTTTACATTTTCCATGATGTAATCGATGAGAATAGCCATCCTCAGAATCCTTTTGAGATTATCCGTTCTTGCCGAACTGCCATCAATCAGTTAGTTGTCTTGGTCAAGAGGCTACATGCTACATGGAATGTTACCAATGTGGTTGTGACGGCAGATCATGGATTCATCTACAACGACATTCATTTTGATGACAAGGACAAGCATAGCATCAATGACACATCAACAGAGAAGAAGACGAGATACTACCTAAGCAACAGTGAAATGGAGGTTGAGGGTATCGTCAAGTTCCCTTTGGAAAAGGTTTCTGGCATTTCTGCAACAGCGTCAACTTATGTCGCTGTACCTATTGGCACCAACAGACTTGCCGCTCCAGGTGGATATAATTTCGCGCATGGCGGTGCTTCACTTCAGGAAATGCTGATTCCTGTTATCAGAAGTAGTCAACGGAGAACGGACAAAACAGAAAAGGTTGGAGTGTCGCTTATGAGCCATAATCTGAATATGGTCAGCAGTCGCCTGAAATTCCATGTTATCCAGTCCGAGGCTGTCTCTATGACGGTGATGGAACGCAAGATTGTTTGTCAGGTGTATAATGGCGACGAGCCTGTGACAGCAGAGAAAGAGCTGTTGCTGAACAGTCCAGATGCTGCCAACCTGAATAATCGTGTGTTTGAGATGACTTTGAATCTTAACAAGTCCGTTTCATCCAGTGTTCTTCAGTTGCGCATCTACGATGTGGATGACAGGCTGAATCCGCTCATCAAAGAGACTGTGAAGAATAATACTATCATTGAACAAGATTTTTAAATTCCCGATATATATGACACTACAGCAGAAAATAATGAGTGCCTTTATTGGCAAAGTTGTGAGAAAAGACCTTGCATTCCAGGTGAAGGGTGGTCTTCCGGTTCCAACCTATGTGCTGGAGTACTTACTGGGTCAGTATTGTGCCACCGACGATGAAGAAGCCATAGAGCAAGGATTGGAGAAGGTAAAGCAGGTGATTCAGAACAACTATGTCCATCGTGCTGAAGCTGAGTCTGTAAAAGGAATCATCCGTGAAAATGGCAAGCATCGAATTATTGACAAGGTGACAGTCATACTCAACGAGAAAAGTGATGCCTATAATGCTACTTTTTCCAATCTGGGTCTTTCTGGAGTACCTATTGGGACTGAATATGTGCGTAAGAATCCAAAGCTACTTTCAGGCAATGGTGTCTGGTGTATTGTTACGATAGGATACATCTCTGGTGAGGACGTGAAGGTACGTTGGGAAATACTGAACCTGAAGCCCATCCAAATATCGAATATCGACCTCGATGAATATATCGACCAAAGAAAGAACTTCACTACCGAGGAATGGCTCGACTTCATGATGCACACTGTTGGTCTGAATCCAGATAACATGAACCGCCGTGAGAAGTTCATTACATTGGCTCGTTTGCTGCCTCATGTTGAGAACAACTATAATTTCATGGAGCTTGGTCCAAAAGGCACAGGTAAGAGTCATGTATTCCAGGAACTGTCGCCTTACGGTGTACTTGTCAGTGGTGGTGACGTAACATCTGCTCGCCTTTTCGTCAAGATGAGCGGCAACAAGGAAATCCTTGGACTGGTAGGATATTGGGATGTTGTGGCATGGGATGAGTTTGAGCAGCAGAAAGGACGTGCTGTTGATGCAGTTCTGATTGACACCATGCAAAACTACTTGGCGAACAAGTCATTTAATCGTGGTAAGGCGACCCATGAGGCATCCGCTTCCATGGTATTTGTCGGCAACACCAAGCATACTGTTCCGTTTATGCTCAAGAACAGTCATTTGTTTGAGTCGATTCCTACCTCATTTGTCAAGGGTGCTTTCCTCGACCGTATTCATTTGTATAATCCTGGATGGGAAATCAAGATGCTGAAGAAGGATTCGTTCTCGAAAGGCTATGGCTTGATTACGGACTATATCGCCGCAGTCCTTCATGCCATGCGTAATGATGACAGGACTTCGGTTCTGAAGGAGTATGCAAAATTTGACGGTACCTTGTCGGAACGAGACCATCTTGCCATACGAAAGACTTTCTCAGGTATGATGAAGCTACTCTATCCAGATGGAAAAATGACTAATGAAGAAGCATACGAGCTGATAGACTTTGCCGCTGAATGTCGCAAAAGAGTGAAAGACCAGCTCTACGTGATAGATGAGACCTTCAAGGCTGAACCTGCTATTTTCAAATATGTCAATTTGAAAAATGGCATGGAAGTGAGCGTCGAGACTCTTGAAAGAATTAGCAATGCCCATCTCTTCCCTACCATTGTTACAGAGAAACCTGAAGAAGTGGAATTGAATGATGGAGACACACAAGCCATGAATCAAGGGATGCCTAAAACTGATAGCAGTGATGGTAAACGTCCTCGGATTCCTATTTTACAGGAGAAGAACCTTTCTTTCCGCATGGGTCAGACGGGTGTGAGTTATAAGAAACTCTTTGCTCCCTATTTGGCAGATGCGAAGGAAATTACGGTGGAAGACCCTTATATTCGTGCGCCCTGGCAAATCAAAAACTTCATAGAGTTTGTTACCATGCTGATAGAGACTCGTCCTGTAGATGACTTGAAGCTTCATTTATCCACAAATGAGGAAGAAGATAAAATACCAGACCTCATAGATAAGTTAGACGACATCAAAGACGACCTCTCCGGCTATGGTATTGAATTCGATTACAAGCTTCGTGATTTCCATGACCGTTGTATCAAGACTGATACAGGCTGGACTATCACTCTCGGTCGTGGATTGGATATGTTTGAGAAGTACAGTCCATTCTCTATAGAGGCACTCCGCCAGGATAAACGAAAGTGTAAGGAGTTCATGCTCACATTTATGAAGACTAATAATGCATAGTGCAGTATTGGACGATTCAAGTATTCTATTGTTATTTTATGAAAAAGAAACGTTCTCTATCAAACAAAGGCTTGTCGAGCATACATCTTAATTGGGATGCTGTTAGATCCTTTATTCGTGATGTTGAAGTCAAGGACAAAATACCCACAGAGGCATCTATTGAAGCATTTGAGCCGAAAACTAATTCTATAATTACAGAGAAAAAGGAGTCTTCAAAAGAAGGCAGTTCTGTTCTCATTGAAAAAGTTTTTGTTGATAGGACTTTGACAAGATTCGTGGCGGACGGGACTATATGGCCATGGAGAAAAACGGCAACGTGTATTTGATTATAGACACAGATGAAATACCCATACTCGATGCCAATCTAATTGATGACGGATATGGTAAAGTCGTAAATGAAGGAGAGACCATAGCCATGTTCAAACGCAAGAAGGAGGTGGATAAGTACCTACGAGGATATGTAGGCTTTCACTTGTGGAAGTCTGATGGCATCGATGGAGAAGCAAACGGTTCCTATTCTTATATTTCTGGTACAAATAGTGCGAACATGCAAATTATGCAGAATACAAAGATGGATAAGATGCCGCGTGCAAGAAGAATATTCATCTTGAATAAAGACAATCCAGAAACTGTGGAGAACGAAATTATGGAAATCGCCTCCATGCTGAAATTCGGCTTTGGCAGATGGAATGAGTTGATGACTTACCCCTTTCCTTTCAAATTTCTTCAGGAATACCTAGACGATGTTTGTGAGATAGTTTTCTCAAAACACTGGAAAGACATTACTTACAATGGCGAATTATAGACTATCAAGCTTAAAGAAACAAATAGATATTTAAAGGCTACTTAAAAGAGTATGAAGATATTCTTGGAGCCATTTAAAAATTTAGATTGAATGGCAGTCAGGAAAACAGCATTTACATTATGATAAGCATACATTTCGGCTGGTAATTTAAGGAATTGATAAAGAAAAAGGGCGAAATCTTTCATTTTTCCCTCTTCTCTTTTGATTTCTCATCAATTATTCTCTAAATTCGCAATCGTTTCGAATAAAAAGAAAAACAAAACCTGATAGGAGTATTGTTAAAATAGACAACGATTCTTTTGAAATTGAAGAAAAGTAAAAATCATCATAACTCAGATTATGTCATTCTTCGGTAGTATTTTCAATAAAAATAAGAATGAAGGAGAATATGATAGGTCATATTCCCACTATAATAAAGATGAAGGGGAACAACCTTTTTCTTCCACTATTGATACAGACTCTCAACCGGAACAGAAGGCTCCGAAGCAGGAGGCAAACACATGTCGTATTTCCCGCCCTTCAACACCAAAAAGAACTAATGGAAACCTCAAGAAGTGGTTGTTTGGTGTCCTATTGCTCTTTGTTCTGCTCATTGTTGTGGAATCTACTATAAAAAGGATTCTTACAAAGAAGGAGAACAGACAGATTACTATTGAGTTGAAAGAGAAAGATGTTCCCAACTTGGAAGTACAGGATATAGAAATATCTGATATAGAAGTGCCTGAAGTTGAAGTACCTGAAGTTGAGGTTCCTGAAATTGAACTCGAAGAGGAGATGTTTAACTACGAAGAAGATTTGAAAAGGGGCTTGGGGTTAACTAATAAGGAATCGAAATTAAAGAATGATGTTAATAATTCTTTATCAGAACCTTCTACTTCAAAAAGTGTGAAACCAATAAAATCCAATGACTATTCAGGACTTTCTACAAGTGAAATCATTGAAAGGAGAACACATGAAAATGTGGTGAAGCAAGCGAGAAGAGCTGGAGTTAGCACCGAGGGAACAACTAGCGAAATAATCGATAGAATAACCCACGCCAATATCGTGAAACAAGCCAAACGTGCAGGTGTTAGCACCGAGGGAACAACAAGTGAAATAATCGATAGAATAACCCATGCCAATGTTGTTGAGCAAGCCAAGCGTGCTGGTGTAAGTACAGAGGGAACAACGAGTGACATCATCGATAGAATTACACGTAAGAACTTGGAGAGGATGAGTTATTAATGATGTTCGGTATTATTTAGTAATCTAAATCATGTTTGAATGCAATCTAAATTAACCGAATATTCTGATTACATGGATTTCGTTACAGGGGAAGGGGTCAATGTGTTCAGCTTTTTCAACTTCCATCCTCTATGGTGGCAATTGCTCCGTTTCTTGTCACCAATGCTGCTTTTGTCTATATCAAGGGCGTCCATTAGGTTTGTTTAAGTTGAATTACCGACGACATAGTTTTTTACTGATTTTTTTAATTTTAAATGGAATGTTTGTAAATTTGCTCATTGCATCGGGATTGGTGCTACTTGTTTGATTTGGTACAATCAAGTTACACATTTCAGATATATGGATATATCCCGAAGTCTTTGTTTGTTTCACTATTAATCAGTTATTCTAAATCCGAAACTTGAGTATGGAACTTAGTAAACTAAAGAAAGAGTTTATCACCCTGTTAAAATCTACTAATCGTGAAGGAATAGATGATGTTCTGACTGAACTTGAGAAACTTGGTTTTTTTGAGGCACCTGCAAGTACAAAGTTTCATTTAAACTTTAAAGGTGGTCTGCTACAACATTCACTCAATGTATGCAATACAGCATTGTCAATCAGAGAAGTAATGATTGGCAAGGACGAGTCATTGCGAGACTTACTTCCCAAGGAAAGTGTAATTATTGCTGGCTTATTACATGATGTCTGTAAGGCTGACATCTACAAGTCGGTAATGAAAAAGCAGAAGAACAGTTTTGGTAGTTGGGTGGATGTACCTGTATATGATGTTGATTACAGTAACTTCCCATTAGGACATGGTGAAAAGTCTGTCATCGTTTTGCTTCAATGTGGATTGGAACTGACAGACGAAGAAATCATGGCTATTCGATGGCATATGCATGCATGGGATCTACCTTTCCAGTCAGCGGATATCAAGGGGAACTTACTCAAGGCAAAGGAGTTGTATCCACTTGTCTCACTGATTCAAGCTGCAGATGGTCTTTCCTCCAACCTATTGGAAAGAAATGCAGAAGAACAACAGGATTGAACCTGATTTGATACAGTTCTATTCTTCTGAAATGATCAATCGGATTGAATTGAACTCATTATCTTAACGACACATTTAGGGTTCGCTAATTAATGGCATCCGTCAGATACTAAAAAAATCACCTAATTCTTATTGGTTCAGAAAAAGATAAAAGTAATACAAATTACACTTCTGGTATTTCAACTCAATAGTTATTCTACATTTGTACCACATTCTTTATATAACTACGAATCATTATTTTTGATGACCAATTTGCCTTTAGGTAACTTAGTCAAATTGGTTTTTTGTGATTAGTTTTTGTATCCTTCAGCGTTGTAGTTTACATCAATGAGGGAAAATCCCACCAGAGATATAGGGAAATCCACCATCATTTATAGGAATAATCCACGACTTTTCGCCTCCTTTATTTAGTCATAGTAGTGAAAACAAGAAACAAATTGTCTAACTCTAAACAATAGGAGAACTGATTATGAAGAAGATTATGATTCTGGCAATGTTGATGGTAATGACTATCACTGCCAACGCTATGAGCTATATGGAGGCTAAGAAGGAAGCCCTGTATCTGTCCGACAAGATGGCTTGGGAGCTTTCCCTGACAAATGCCCAGTATGATGCAGTCTATGAGATCAACCTGGACTACATGATGAGTGTCAACGGACGCAACGACGTGTACGGTGTTTGGTGGAAGCGTCGCAATACTGACCTACAGTATGTCTTGAGCGCCTATCAGTACAACAAGTACATCGGCCTGTCCTACTTCTATCGTCCGCTCACATGGCATAACGGTTATTGGACTTTCAATGTCTATACCCACTATAGCAACAAGAGCCACTTCTATATGGCACATCCAAAGGGATATGCAAGCTATAAGGGTGGAAACAATAGGAAGCCAGCCAACCACTATGCTTCCATGAAACCAAAGGGTAACAACGGTCATGGCAATGGCTCAGCCGGGAGGAATACGAATAAGAATGATCGGAACACGGCTGGCAAGCTAAATGGCCATCACAACAACCAGGTTGCTCAGAACAAGAGTCAAGGTAACGGCGTGGGGTACTTTGGACGCAGATAATGCCATTTACTCTAATATATGCCTGGAACAGGACAAGGGGAATCTCATGAATGGGGGTCCCTTTTTGGTGCTTTGTTCTGAATGATATAAAAAGGGGTCATTTTATTTCGCCATAGGGGTCAAATGTGTTCTACTTTTTCAGTTGGTTTAATAATTCATGTACATCCAACCTTAATCTGGCCTTAAGCTTTCATCCTTTATTTCAATTAATAGTTTTTCTAACATTTTTTTATAGGTTTCAGAGTCGTTGCTTGAAAAATCCAAACCTAATTTTGGACTTAATGAGAGAGGACATGAATTGATAAAATCGCCATACCTTAATATTGGGATAAATTTAGAAGGTGGGTTAACTCTCACAATCTCTGTCGAAATGAGAGATGATTCATAACCTGAGCCACCCTTTCTACCATCACATTTTTGTTTATAATTAGGTGTTAAGATACAAAGCACTTTATCAGATTGTGAGACTGATTGCTCCATAAAATGAGCCATATCATTTCCTGCTCTCAAATCCCATTGGTCTAAAATTACATAAACATATTTGTTTAAATCAGTTGCAAGTTTTTCAACCCACGCCTTATGTTTTTCATCGTCCCATGAATAGGAAATGAAAACTTTTAGATTCTCAATTTTTGTCATTTTATCAAAAGAATTTGGGTTGTATTTTGTTGATATAGGAAGAGTTATCTTTTCTATAGGACAACCATCGAAAGCGTGTTCTCCAATATACTCAGTGTGATAAGGAATGTCTATGGAAGTTAAGTTGGAGCAACCATCAAAGGAATGTCTCTCAATACTTTTTAAGAATGCAGGTATATTGATAGAGCTCAAAGATGTACAACCTTAGAAAGAATACCTTTCAATGCTCTCCACTCCCAGGGGAATATGGATAGTGGTCAAAGATGTACAACCATAGAAAGAATACCTTTCTATGTTCCTAAATCTGTTGGGGATGGTGACAGAGGTCAGGCTGGAGCAGCCGTAGAAAGTTCCTTTCTCAATTCTCCTCACGCTGTTGGGGATGGTCACGGAGGTCAGGCTAGAGCAACCAGAGAAAGCATTATCCCCAATGCTCGTCACGCAGTCTGGGATGTCAATGGAGGTCAGGCTGGAGCAACCAGAGAAAGCATTATCCCCAATGCTCGTCACGCAGTCTGGGATGTCAATGGAGGTCAGGCTGGAGCAACCAGAGAAAGCATTATCCCCAATGCTCGTCACGCTGTCGGGAATGTCGATGGAGGTCAAGCTAGAGCAACCAGAGAAAGCATTATCCCCAATGCTTGTCACACTATTTGGGATAATTGTTTTTTTGCACCCAACTATAATCGTATTGGTTGCTGTCTCAACGATGGCATTGCAATTATTTCGCGAGTCATATTTGGTATTGTCAATATCCACCATGACAGATATCAGCCCGGAGCAGTTCTCGAAAGTGCTATACCCGATGTTCTTCACGCTTTTGGGGATGTCAATGGAGGTCAGGCTGGAGCAACCACTGAAAGCCCATACCCCGATGCTTGTCACGCTTTCTGGAATTTTGATGGAGGTCAAGCTGGAGCATCCACGGAAAGCACCATCTCCTATGCTTGTCATGCTGTTGGGGATGTCGATTGATGTAAGGCTAGAGCAATAAACGAAAACCTCATGCCCTATGTTCGTCACACTATCAGGGATTGTAATGGATTCCAGGCAAGTGCATCCAGCGAAAGCCCAATCCCCAATGCTCGTCACGCTTTCTGGAATCTTGATGGAGGTCAAGCCAGAGCAATCACGAAAAGCCATACTCCCGATGCTCGTCACACTGTTGGGGATGGTGACGGAGGTCAGACTTTTGCAGCCTTCGAAAACACCATCTCCTATGCATTTCACGTTTTCTGGAATCTTGATGGAGGTCAAGCCAGAGCAATTGAGGAAAGCATAAGACCCGATATCTGTAACGCTGTCGGGGATGTTGATGGAGGTTAGCTCTAAGCAGTTATAGAAAGCCAAAAAATCGATGCTTGTCACGCTGTTGGGGATGGTGATGGATGTCAGGCTGGAGCAGTGTGCAAACGCAGAACTACCGATGGTCGTCACACCGTCGGGAATGGTGACGTTTCTAATGCTATTATCTTCAACCCGTAAAAGAATAGTGCCAGATTCGTCTAATATGAAGATATCGTCATTCATGGTCGATAATTTTGATGTAACTGCAAAATTATGAAATTATTCTCATTTTTGTATAATCCTTTCCTTTGTTTTTATATTTTTTCCATCTGTTTGTAAAAACCGTAGCAAAAAGTACATTGGGTCAAATGTTAAAATTCTCATTTTCCCTGTTGTTATCCATCACACCAAATGGCTATAGGTGTGGAGGATGATAAAACTAGGTAAATGACATTTTAATCCTTTTTTCCCCGAGTAATACAAAGTAAATGTTGTAATCTTTTATTCCGCTTCACTTTTCATATCAAAAGTTTTTTGTAATTAAGTTACTAAGTAAGTTTTTCACGAATACATTCCAGGCCGAAGCCGGATTTGTAGGAAGCTATTGGAAGCCTACTTTTAACATTGCCCTTGACAAGGAGGGTTACTATTGTGTGGTAAACCTGTATCACCATAACAGTTATTACTCTGTTGATAACCAAACATTGCCGCATCTATATCTGAAGACTGACAAAGGAGAGGTTCTTGATTTGGAAATGGATGGTGATGAATCCATACACAAGTTCTATCTAAAGGGATATTTTTTATTGAATGTCTTGATGCCGGGAAGATATGTAACAAGATTCATATACTACATTCCAGACATAGATAAGTTGCTCTCTAATTACTATGTCAAATACAGGGTATCGCTTGGTGAGGGTTTCAAGGATGTTGAACTGAGTAAGAGCTACGCCAAGAAATACTATAATAGGCTGAGGAATGAAGCTGATGAAGTTACTTCCAAATATGAAACTAAAAAGCAATCATTGAATAATCCACTTGAAGGACTCTGATAGAATACTTGAAACGTCAAAAGACGAAATAGTCAGAATACCAAGACGTTCAAGTATGATTACTTAACGGAACGAATATAATTGATAAGGATGGTCGGGTCAAAAGCCTTGCCATCCCTTTTAGTTGTCAGATGCAGGTGTTCCCCTGTAGAAACTCCTGTATTGCCAGTCAGTCCCAATGGCTCACCAGCATGGATATAATCATTTACTTTCACATATTGCTCTGAAAGGTGGCAGTAGCTGACCGTATAGTTTGCGGTCTGTACTGTCACATAATTACCTGAACGGCTGTCATACCCTACCCTAAGCACCTTGCCGGGCAGCATCGACAGGACATCCTCATTCCTGGCATGAAGGTCGATACCGTTGTGCATCATCCACCTGTGATAGATGGGATGCTTGCGAATGCCGAATCCGGAACTGATATGAATCCTTTTTAGGGGAAGAGAAACAAGGTGCGTTATATCCATTTGATACATGGCTGAATCGGAGACTTCAGCTTTCTCATCATGAAGTGAATCCGAAGTTTCCTGAATGGAGTCTGCATGTACTGTACTATCCGTCATAGCCTCATGGGGCTTTGGCGGATTTGTTGTTGTTATTCGATGGCTGTTCATCGTGCCAATCGTATTGAACTGAGCATGTATGGGATGGCTCAGTAAAAAGGCAAAGGCTGCCGCGAGAATGATTCTGCTTGTTTTCATGTCGCAAAGTTATGATGATTATCTGATACCAAAGAAAAACGAAGCTCCCATGAGTCAAACTCTAACTTTATTTGTGTTTGCAGTATGAGAATTGCGAAATAATCATACTATCGAATTAAACCTTCTTAAATCAAGGCCTTGCGTGTATGGCTTTTATCTCATATTATCGAAACATGATATAAATTTGCAGTGAAAAACAGTCCATGTTGGGCGCAAGTATAAATATCAAAGATTAAAGTATGATCAACCATTTTGAAGAAAGCGAGATGCCTTACGCTACACTCGAACGTTTCGGACTCACTCAGGAGATGATAGAAGATCTTCCTGTCGATGTCCTCCAGAACATCTGCAACGGTCGCCGCTCGCCCGTATTGCCTGTTGTCATCACTGCCGAGGATGGTGAGACAGAGACTGCACGCACAAGGTTCAGTCTTGTCCGCACGCCTGAAGGAGGCGTCGACGTCCTCTTCTACCCCAAGCTTGACGAGTATAACCTGGCACTTTTCAATGAGCAGCAGAAGCAGCGTCTTCTGGAGGGCAAGGCCATCATCGGTCATTTGGAGAGCAATGAGAAAAACAGGGAGGCAGGCGGCAAGCGCTTCTTCCAGATAGACCCGGAAAGCAAGCAGGTCCTCTGCGTGCCCTTGCCTGTCATCGGTCGCAACATGCAGTATGTGGCTGACCGTTATCACCTTACTGGAGCAGAGATGCAGAAGCTGCAGAATGGTGATGTCCTCTCCATCCTTAATGATGAGGATGATGAGATAGCCATCGGCATCGACCTCAAGAGCAAGACGGGTATCCGTTTCGCAGTAGGTGACGAGCAGACATGGCGTCGCGAGGCCAAGCGTGAGTGGGACAAGTACAATTTCGGCGCCTTCGGATGCTGGATGGCAGATGAGAATGGCGACCTGGACTATGTCCACGAGGAGGACTACACCGAAGAGCTGTGGCAGGAACAGAAGAAGATGGGTATGCGTCTGATGCAGCGCTAACCCACAGACAAGAAGTTAAACCCAAAAACAAGGAACAATGGCAGCAACCAAGTATTACCCTGAAGACGAGCTCGTGGAGAAATTCCAGAGTGGCGAGTATGGTTGGCTTGACTATGTCAACCACAATTCTCCTGAATGGCAGGAGGAGTTCACCGCATTCTGCAAGGAGCGAGACCTCACTATCAATGAGGAGAGCGCAGAGCAGTTTGTCGAGTGGAAGGGAGACCAGCTAGAGAACGCACAAGAAGACTAAACCGAATCCAGTATGTCCATCAGATCAAACACATTACCCATGGGGCGTGACTTGTCACCAGAGCTGCAGGACATCCTCCGACGCAACGGTATGCAGGCGCACATCGTTCGTCAGGGGGATGGCTTTGCCCTTGCCGTGCAGGGGCATGACAGCCCCTTGCTCACCTACCCCATCAACCAGCAGCAGATGCGGGCCATGGTGGATTGGGGAACCAATTCTGCCAACAGGAAGGCCTACAACACATTTGCTGGCATCGTTTCCAATGACTTTTATCTGCCAAGGAGCTTTGTCCATGCCCGCAATGCCAATGGTCGTGTCGCCATGGGACTGCATGGCTACCGTATTGGCGTGGGTGAATATGGACGCTTGCCATGGGACAGACGAGGACTCCATCCGATGATGGATCCCTATCATGGCAGATTCCTTGGCTGGACACCCCGCCAGCAGGAGGGCTGGCACATGCGAAGAGTCGGTGGAGCCCTGTTCATGCAAGGTGCTCCAATGGTACCTGACCGTCCTGATGGCCGCATGAAGCCAGGAGAACTCCAGAACGGAGCCTACGGATTCCATTACAAGGGTCAGCAGACTCAGATACAGCCACCATCTCAGGACGTGTTGGCAGACCTCCAGTCGGTCATCAAGCCGATAGAGGTCAAGCCCAGACCCGTTGAGCCAGCCAAGCCCTACAACGAACTCATCACGAGCAAGGTCTATTTCACCAATGAGAAGTTCCTTGAATGCCTGGACAGCCACGGCATCCTCCTTGACTCCGAAAGGAAGACCCTTACCATCCAGTCCGCCAGTGCCCAGCAGGACTTTGTCTATGACCTGACTGATGAAGAGCTGAAGAAGCTCAACAGCAACAGCATCAAGGAAGTTCCTGTACAGGCACGTCTTGACATCATCAATGATGTGGTGAAGAACGACTTTACGGATAAGGTCACGATGGACATGCTCAACAGCAAGGAGCCTATTGCCATCACTCTGAACCCCGAGGTGGCCGCTGAATTCAGCCAAAGGCAAAGTCTCTTGCTGGAACAGGTAAACGCCCAGGGTGTGAAGCAGCGGCTTGACCCTTCACTCTCGGTTCAGCGAGAGCATGAGGACAGAGCTGTTGCCCATGTGGATGGCCAGAGCCTCTATGGCATGAACGAGGGAAAGGGCTGGTATCGAGAAGGCAAGCATGGTCGTGATGTCATGGTGGATGACATCAAGGTCGAGCCTGTCCGCAATGAGCAGGGCGAACAGCAGAAGGATGCTAAGGGCAATGCCCTCTATCGCATGACCGCCGTCATCAACGGAGAGTCCATCTCTCACGAGATCACCCAGAAGCAGTACGACAAGTTCATGGCCATCGATGACTACCATCGCATGAAGCTCTTCAGCCATATCTTTAAGGAGGTGGATATGAAGAACATTCCAGGCGAACATGCAGGAATCGGTGCCAAGATAGGTGGAGCCTTGCTCGCCGGTCTTGCTGTGATGGGAGAACTCGGACACATGCATCGAAGTGGTCCTTCCCTCTTCATGGAGCACCATCACGAGGAACCATCAAAACCTCATATCTATTTCAAGCCGGGTGTCGATTCTCCACAGGACATCGCCTCACGAGCCTTTGATGCAGGTGTCAATGCAGGAATGCATGGAGTCGGACTTGGCAGATAACCCAACATTTAAGGAAATAAAAGACCATGAACAAGAAGAAAGAAGAATTAACCCCTGAGGAGATTGCCCAATTCGAAAAGGAAACTGGCGTGAAGGTGATAGACGTGAAGGTTCCCCTCATTGAGTATGAAGGAAAGCGATGGCGACCTATCAGAAATCAGGCTGAGTACATGTGTGCAGCCTTTGACAATGAACCGATCCTAAGAATTGGCGAAACCCAATGGGTGGATGAAAAGTGGAAACCATAACATGGCAAACCTTACCTACGACGACTTCAAGCAACGCCTGAGCATACAGGACGTTTTGGTAGATGCAGGCTATACGCTCAACAGGCGGGATGGCTTGCGCTACCCGTCGTATGTACGTCTGGACAATGAAGGCAGACGCATTCATGGTGACAAGTTCATTGTCACCGCCAACGGTATGTGCTGCTTCCAGCCACCTACACAGAAGAACTACAATGTGATTGGCTTCATCAAGGAGCACCCCGAGATGTTTGCCGACTATACTCCTGGTATGGACAAGGACCGGCTAGTCAATCTCGTTTGCAACCGACTGCTCAACAATCCCATAGAAGACAGAGAGTCCAAGATTGTAACTAGCCGCCAATCATCGTCATCCTTCAGCCTGGACGAGTACACCCTTCACAGGTTCGAGGAGGGCAACAGGGAATCGCAAAAGCCTTTCTATCCTTATTTCTATCCAAGGGGACTGAGTCTCAGTACCCAGTCCGCTTTCAGGAACGGGTTCTTCCTTGCTGAGCGAAAGACCAAGGATGGCAGTGTCTATAGGAACCTCGCCTTTCCCATGACGATTCCAGGCAGGGAGAACAAGATTGTCGGTCTGGAGGAACGAGGCCGCAGGAAGCAGGACGGCACATCCTACAAGGGAATAGCGCGAGGCTCCAATGCCAGCGAAGGACTATGGATGTCCAGTCCTGAAGCCACCCAGCTGAAAGACGCCAAACGGGTCTTCATCTTTGAGAGTGCATACGATGCCATGGCCTTCTACCAGATTCTGATGGATAAGGATAGTCAGCTCGATGCCGAAGCCAAGACAGAACTCTCGCATGGAGTCTTCGCTTCCACTGGGGGCAATCCCTCTTCCCGACAACTTGAAGGACTGATTCGTACCGCCAAGGATGCCACCTTCCATATCGGCTTTGACATGGACGAGGCTGGAAGGACATTCGCAGAGCAGTTCAAGGCATTGGCCAAACGGGAAAATGTTCCGATCCGTCGTATCGTGCGAGAGGAACCATCGGAAGGCTACAAGGACTTCAATGATGAATTGCTGGCTATGATAGCCAAACGAGACCATCCACTTGCCAAGGACAATGTGAGGGACGAACTCAAAGACTATGTGGATTCCTTCCGCAAGCATCCTGACGACATTCCAAGTGTCAAGGAGGTGCTTCATCCGAATGACAGTCAGATAGACCTGCTTCCAAAATCCTTGTGGCAACTTTATGCTCATTATGAAACCCTCTATGAAGATGCCTATACCGTGCAACACTCGTCTCTTGTGGCACAAGAGGACAAGGAAGAGATAATGGAAAAGGCTCTGGATGCTGGTAACACATTCAGAACAGAGCTTGCCAATGCTCTTGGGGTAAAGGAAGAAACAGAAGCAGAGGATGATGAAAGGAAAATCCCTGCCGGTGTCGATCTGGACGCAGACGGCAATGTGGAAATCAACGAGAGTGAAGAAACCAAGCATCATGGGATGCACAGATAAAGTAGTTAATAAGACATGCAACAGACAGTCAGACGATTCAATATCATCACACTACGTCCGCATTGGGGACAGTACATCATCTCACAGGGATTCATGTTCCTTGTGAGCCTTGTGCTGTTCCTTGTTGCTGGACATGATGCCATTACGTTCAAGATGCCATTTCTGGTATTGGGTACCGTTACCATGCTGATGACGCTCTACGGCTGCCTGTATCTCAGCAAGATCCAGTATATCATTTCCGCTGAACAGCTCATCATCCAGCAAGGTGTCTTCCATCGCACCAGCGACTACATCGAACTGTACCGAATCGTTGATTTCAGTGAGCAGCGTGACATCCTGGAACAGTTCTTCGGGCTGAAGACCATCAGCATCTACAGTGGCGACCGCACCAACCCCAAGCTTGACATCTGCGGTGTTCAGGAGAAGGTCGATGTGGTGGGGATCATCAGGGAACGAGTGGAATACAACAAACAAATCAAGGGCGTATATGAAATCACAAACAGATATTAGACTGAGTGGCTTGGGTGACCTGAGAAATGGCCACAGGATGCTGACGGTTGCCATCCTTGCATCCATCCTTCTGTGCATGGGTCACAATGAAACCTATGCCCAGATAGCATCGAGCAACCCCTTGGAGTATGCAGCCCTTGCAGAAGGAAACGAGCTGATCAATGCCCAGATCAAGTCGCAGATTGAGGATGAGCAGAAGACGGCACTCCTTCAGAACACCATCGCCGCCGAGTTTGCGATGATTCACGCCTGGGAGAAGAAGTACAACAAATACCTCAAGACTGTTGAAGGCTATGCCAGCACGCTGAAAGCCTGCACCACGCTCTATGATGATGGCGTGAGGGTGTTCGTCAACCTCTGCCAGCTGAGGAAAGCCATCACCGGCCATCCCCAGGGCATGGTGGCCAGCATGTCGATGAGCAATCTCTATGTCGAGGCAGCCACCGAGCTTGTCAGCGTCTATGCGACCCTGAGGGATGCCATCGCGAAAGGTGGCGAGGAGAACATGCTCACGGGTGCCGAGCGCAGCAAGACACTCTGGGCACTCAACGACCGGTTGGATGCCTTCAACAAAAAGCTCAGCCGACTCAGTCTCTCCATCCGCTATTACACGATGACGGATGTGTGGGAAAATGCCACAGCCGGAATGCTCGACAGGAGCAACGCTGAGATTGCACAGGCAGCTCTTGGCAGATGGAAGAGATGTTCAATCATGGTGACACCATAAGTTAGAGTCTAGTTTTTTTCATAGTTATGAGTGATTATTTTCACAGCCTTTTCTTGTGCTTGGTAATGGCTCTCACCCTTCCTTTCTGGGAAGTTGGTGGGAGCACAGCCAATGCCCAGGGGCAAGACCCGACCTTGGCTGCCATGATTATGCTCTATACCGACAAGGCCAAGAAAGAGCTGAAGCAGCAGGAAGAGATGATGCTCCTGGAGTCAACTGGACACATCTTGATAACGGAAGAGGTGAATGCCACCACAGACCTCCAGAAAGAGTTCAACAGCTACCTTGACAGCTTCCATGGCATCATCCTGTATGCGGCACAGATATATGGATTCTACCACGAGATAGACCGTCTTGTCGAAAACCTCGGTGCCTTCAGCAACCAGCTGAGTGCGCATCCCGGCAATGCCCTTGCTGTCGCTCTGTCTTCCAACCGCAACAGGATTTATCGTGAGTTCATCATGAACAGCGTCGATATAGTCAACGATGTGAGGCAGGTGTGTCTCGCCGATACCAAGATGACAGAGAAGGAACGCATGGAAGTCATTTTTGGCATCAGGCCGAAGCTGAAACTAATGAACAAGAAGCTTCAAAGGCTGACCAAAGCAGTTAAATATACCTCACTAGGCGATGTCTGGGCAGAGATAGACCAAGACGCCAGGACGGGAGCCGACAAGAAAGGCATCGTTGAGGAAAGCATGTTAAGGTGGAAGCGGTCAGCAAGGCAATAACACATTGTAAATGAGTTGTATATCATATTTTAATAAATAAAAGCAATAAGACGATATGAGTTGGGCAACCCTATTAAAAGCAGGACTGAGAGTCATGGGTCGTGGCGCACAGGCAACGGCAAAGACCGTTGGCAAGTCCGTCATCCATCCCCAGCAGACCATCAGGGGACTGGGCACGGCCACCAAGGCTGCAGCTGTTGGTGCAGGTGCAGGCTATGTCGCCTGGGAGAAGCTGACCACGGACAAGAGCGTGGCGAGGATTGTCGGTGATGCTGTTGTCGGATCTGATACTATCGACAGCGTTGGCAAGAAGGTGGAGGGAGTCGGTAAAGCCGTCACACATCTAGGCGAGACAACCAGCAATGCCATGGACAGTGTCAGCAATGCCGTGAATGGAGCCAGTGGAAACCTGAATGGCATCAGCACTTTCCTCGGCAACATGTCAGGTGGCAATGGTGGCAACATGTTCGGCAATTTCTTCAGCAACCTTTTCAGCGGAAATGTCTCGGGCATGAGCATGCTCGGCCTTGTTGCATCTGCCTTCCTCATCTTCGGGCGTTTCGGCTGGATGGGAAAGATAGCTGGAGCCCTGCTCGGCATGATGATGATTGGCAATAACGCCAGTCTTCAGCAGGCTCTTGGTGGTGGTGTAGCACAGCAAAAGCCACAGGCTCCTTCTTCCGACTCACAAAAAGCATTGGCAAAAGCACAGCCTTCCCAACCTCAAGTACCGGTCGCCGTTGCCCATGAGCCGCAAGAGGAGCGAACCGTCATCCACCGTTCACGATAATCAGAACAAATACCTAAACCTATCATCAATAAAGAAAACATGAGATATACGCAGGACATGATGCTCCAGTCGGACAGCGGCTACTGCATGCCGTTCGAGGAGAGGGGAAAAGACGTTGAGATGTCCTTGGGCTATGGAAAACAGAAGCATCCCAAGACGGGTGAGATGTTCTTCCATCATGGAGTGGACTTCCCAGTCCAGCACTATCTACTGTCAGCCATCGCCACAGGCAAGGTGTCGGGACTTGGCAACGATGCCATCCACGGTATCTACCAGGTCATCCGATATGGCAAGTACGAGGTGACCTATTCCCACCTCAGCAATGTCTTCGCCAACTATGCGACGGAGGTGAAGGCTGGACAGGTGGTGGCCGTTTCTGCCGACATGCTTCACATCGAGGTCAAGTACAACGGAGAGGAGCTGAATCCCCTGGAGTTCCTGACCATGGTCTATGGCAACATCAAGGCCTTGGAGCAGGATGGCATTCCGGGTGCCGTGCCTCAGTTTGTGACCATAGACATGGACGTGCATACAAGGTATGACAAGGACCAGCAGGAGATCGAGGACCTTATGATGCGATGGTTCCCTGACTATATGCAGGACCTTTCATCTGGTGTCTATGCCCTGCCCGAGCATACAGAGCTTGCCCTCCGCAACCTCTTCACCTTGTCCGCAACGAGGAACTATTTTTTCGAGACGCTTCCGAGCATGGCCAATCCGCTGGGCATGGGCACACGCAGCATTCCCCTGGCTGAGAAGGTGCAGAATCTCCTGATTGCGGACTTCCTCAACTACATGGCGCTCCGTCATCAGATTTTTCTGAGCACCATGAGCCAGGCGTTAAAAAAAAAGTCTATGACGAAGCCGTAGCCAGTAGCGGACTCATCGACCCCCTGGCCGAACTGGAAATCGACATCCAGAGTTTCGACTTGCCAAGAATGGTGAGTGTCTATCCTGACAGGAGCGGAATTCGATGGTGGACCAAGGCATGGTTCAACAATAGCGAGTCGGGTGAGGCGGCTATCGAAATCGACCGTCAGCAGGCCATCAGGTTCATCAATGAGAACATAGACAAGGATGAATGGCTTGAGCAGTTTTTCCCTCAGCAGATGGAGAACTACCACCATGCCATCGAGCAGACCAGGGAACAGATACTCAGCATGATTAACCTCTAGATAAGGACATGACAAGGATAAGTTTTCATTTTTCCATATCTTTTTGACCCCCTCGGCAGCATTCGCTGGTACAGGAGCGTCTGGCATCAGTGGTGCCGCAGAGGGTTTTGACGACAGCATCTACTAATCAAGAAAACATGGCAGAATCAGCAAACGACAAGCTCTTCCGCACGAAGGTGTTGCCCATCATGGACAAGGTGATGGCCGACCTCCGCCACAAGCAGGTGGATGAGATGGAGAGGCATTCCAGCACTCCTGCCTATCTCATGGCGGGAGCTGCCGGTCCTGATGGAGGCTTGACTACGCAGGCCGCAAGCCTTGACTCCCTTCGTCATACGGGCAAGTGGAACTCCAAGCATACGGAGGACTACATCCAGATGGTGAAGGACGAGCTGAAAAGGCAGAAGATCGACGTCACGCCAGAACTGGAGAAGAGGATGATTGACAAGATGATCAGGGACGAGATTCCCAGGTCAACGATTGAATACATCATGAAGAAGGCGGCGGGCAATTCACTCTTCTACCTTCCCAAGGCACTGGACAAGTCACCCCTTGAGAACCATATCTCCGAGCAGGCGGAGAAGAGGTATCATCCCCAGGGATGGGCGAAGGGCACTGGCTGGGCACTCGGTGCAACGGCTGACTTACTCACGACAGGTGGACTGGGTGGCGGCTGGGGAACGGCAGCCAAGTTCGTGGGTGTGGATGTGGCACTGAATGCAGGCATAGACACCCTCGGCAAGTCCACTGACGATGACGTTCCCATGGTTATCGCACCAGAATACAGGGAGGAGTATAAGTCTGAGCAGACCAAGAGAAAGGCGGAGCAAGAACAGAAACAGGATGTAAAGGATGCTCCCAAGGAGAATAAACTGCAAGTCAAAGAGGAAGACGCGAAACATGTGCCAACAATGGAAGCTGCTGTCCAGGATCCAGATTACCAGCCTTCTGATACTGGAGAAAAGGAACAGTCCCAACAGACGAACCAAGGTGGTTGGACGGGCTTGCTCAGTTCCTTCGGGCTTCATGGTATCTCGGATATCGGCAACAACCTCGGCTATGTCCTTGCCATGCTTCCTGATGTGCTTGTCGGCTTGCTGACAGGAAAGACACAGTCACTGGGACTGAAGGACAACCTGATGCCCATTGCCAGCATCGCGGCGGGAATGTTCGTCAGGAACCCCATCCTGAAGATGTTACTAGTAGGCATGGGAGGTCTCAACCTCCTGAACAAGGCGGGTCACGAGGTCATCGAGAATCGTAATGGACAAAGCCTGGCTCAGGGTACAAGCTCCATCGCTCGTGCGAACTACAGGGTCTATGCCGACGAGCCCCTCAGTCCGCGTGTCTCGCAGCCACAGATACGCGGCAACTGCCTGATTGCAAACATCGACAGGGTGCCATGTACCATTGCCCTCCCTGACAAGGTCGTGGATGCCTACAACCAGGGGGCACTGCCATTGAACACCCTCGTCAATGCCGTGCTTGCCAAGAACGACCATATGCGGCAGCTGGCTGCTGAGAACTATGAGGCACAGCAGAGAACCGACGACAAACTAAGAACTGTCAAGCTTGCTTGAACAACAGAAATGCGCACACTTGCTCAAAGATAAATGTGTAATGACTAAAACCATTGTTGTATGAAAAGAAACTGGTATAAGTTCCGCGTCAAGTACCCGAAGGAGATGGACGACGGAAAGAAGAAGAAGGTCAGCGAGGAGTATCTGGTGGATGCCGAGAGCTTCACTGAGACCGAGAAGCGTGCCAGCAAGGCGGCAACAGAGCTGATCGGCACACGCGACTTTGACATCACGGCCATATCCCGTGAGCCTGTGTCCGACATCATCAAGGGCACCGCCCAGGATGGCAGCCACTGGTACAAGGCTGTGGTAGCCCTTGTCACCGAAGATGACGAGACGGGGCAGAAGAAGTTCTCTCCTCAGGTCGTGTACGTCAATGCCGAAGATACCAAGAATGCTGACACGTTGCTCCGTGAGCACATGGAGGACAGTGTGGTGGATTGGGAAATCAAGTCCATCGCGGAGACCAAGGTGCTTGGCGTGCTTGAATACAAGTAGGCACTGCATTTACAAACAAATTTAAACGCATACATTATGACAGAAAAGAATCAGCAGGAGAAGAATGCCGCCGAAAGACAGGCGGCTCTTCTTGCCAACGCTTTCGACAAGGCCCAGGAAAATGGCGGCATCTGGCTGAACAGGGACAGCAAGCAGGCTCCTCGGCTCTACCAGAAGGCGGTGGTCATCTCACCGTTCAATGCCATCATCCTGGGATTGCACAGTGACCAGAACAACTACAAGACCAATGCGTACACGCTGTTCAGCGAAGCCAAGAAACGGGGCGAGAGCGTGCTGTCAGGACAGAAGGGTGTGCCTTTCTACTGGTACAACTGGAATGAGTACCAGAGCCAGAAGGATCCCGATGTAAGAATCAGCCGTGACGAGTACAAGGCCCTGTCGCCTGAGCTGCAGTCCGACTACAAGGGAATCCGCAACCGTGAGGTGCGCATTCTCTTCAACATCGAGCAGACCACCCTTCCGATGGTCGACAAGGCAGCCTTCGACAAGGAGGTCACGGAGAAAGGGCGTCTTGCTGACCGTGGCGAGATCAAAGCTGCGTCAACGCAGATACCTGTCGATGAACTCATCCAGAAGATGCGTGACAATCTCGTCGATATTCGTCCCGACACCACGGGCGTGGCGCATTATGACCTCAAGCAGGACACGGTCTATCTGCCAAGGCGCGACAACTATGAGCACTTCAACGACTATGTCCAGGTTCTGGTGGAGCAGGTCGTGGCAGCTACAGGACACCTGCAGCGTCTCAACCGTGAAGGCATGAACAGCCGTGGCGGCAAGGCGCCAGGCGAGGATGCCCGGAAGTACGAGTCTCTTGTCCGAGAGGTGGCCACTGCCGCCAAGATGCAGGAGCTGGGACTTCCTGCCAGGCTCTCTGGGGAAGGCATGAGGAACCTTGAGTACTGGAAGCGTGAGCTGAAGGAAGACCCATGTCTCATGGATGCCATCGAGCGGGATGTGAACAATGCCCTCGACATGATCCATCAGGCAGAGCGCGGTGAGAAGGTGGAGAAGCGTCAGTTCAATGCTCAGGACAAGGACAGCGCCAAGACCCTCATTCCCAAGCACTACTACGTGGCTGATGAAATCAGGACCTTGCCTAATAAGGACACCAAGGAGATGGTCATCGTGCGTGATGCCGAGAACAAGAAAGCTGATGTCGTTCTACCTGCGGGTGCCTCACTGGCTGTGGACAACGAGATTCCAG